>Ga0209709_10002604_pt1 | contig 15573 bp, 13 predicted proteins | sample ArcticOcean_MG_C_2_FD_187435 | JGI IMG/M metagenome (GOLD analysis project Ga0209709, IMG submission 187435) | Marine microbial communities from western Arctic Ocean - ArcticOcean_MG_CB4_136 (SPAdes) (version 2) | ecosystem: Environmental > Aquatic > Marine > Oceanic | place: Arctic Ocean... | reverse complement strand
GTGCTAGTATACTCAACAAATAAAGTGGGATTACTTCAAGTCCAAAGTTTCTTGCCAGCACACCTGCAATTGAAGGTACCACAGCCACCCCCAAGCCTGCTGCGGCAATCTGCATTCCAATTGTATTGGCCTGATGCCGGAACCCTACACGACTTGTTGTACTTGAAACTAGTCCGGGAAATATTGGTGCGATCGCAAAACCGGCCAAAGTGACTCCAAGAATTGTTATTATTTGACTGGAATCTGCCAGCAGCAGAGCTACTCCGAAAAGTGCGAGAGAGATACTCAGATAAATTAGTTTGCGAACGTCGATCTTTTTAGCGTACCATCCAGCAAAAATACGTCCGACTGTAAACATTCCCCAATAACTTCCGGTTACAAATCCCGCAACTTCCGGAGCAACTCCACGGGATTCTGTCAAAAGTGAGTAAATCCAAAGCCCTAAACCCAATTCTACACCTGTATAAAGAAAAAACAATGCCACACTTAAGAGTACCTGAATTGATTTTATAGTTTCACTGAGGGAGGCATTATTCTCATCGTGATCTTCTTCTCTACTACTGGCTGAAATACCTTCCCACATGTCTTTAGTAAAAAGAAAAATTACGGAAAGAATTACCATTGCCACTGAAACAACAAAATATCCGCTTTGCCAATGGGATGTTGCGTTTATTCCCATTGTCATTATGAATGGACCGGAGGTAATTCCCACACCAAAACTTGCGTGTAACCACTGCATCATTCTGGTACTGTGGTATTTGGCGATATAGGTATTTATTCCAGCATCAATTGCACCTGCACCAAGTCCTCCAACTGCAGAAAAAATAACGAAAACCCACCAGAGAGGAGTAACTGCATAAACTAGTAATGTACCAGCCATGGCAGCACAACTCAGACTCAGCAGCCCACCTATTCCTAAATGTCGAATCAGTAGTCCACTCAAAAAGCTTGAAAGCATGTATCCTGCAGTTCCGCAGACAAGAATAATTCCTAAAGCATCAACTGGCAGTTGGAATTGGTGACGAATCCCAGGCCATGCCACGCCCATGAGTCCGTCTGGTAAGCCCAGGGAAACAAAGGCAAAAAAAGAGATAATAATTAATCCCATAGTTTTTAGTGAGAGTTTGTCTGTGTTTTAATTAACAATTCTGGTCAGGATATTGAGTGAAATTTGGAGGAGTTGTTCAACGAAAGTGTAGAGAGTTTCCCTGAGACATTTGCCAGAGGAACGATATTTAGGTGCCTGCTGTTTTGCTTTCAATGACTAAATATCCTTTCTTTCATTTTTTGAATTTGGTGCAGGTTCAAGCCTATCAGTATCATGAGCATAGCCTGGACTTCACCGTCCCTGAAATTGTTTTCAAAAAAACCGGCAACCATGAATCCGCTTACACCTGCAATTCCAGCCCAGAGCATTGAGTTTTCAAAGCTGTAGGGAGTGGTTCGGTAGAGTGTTAAGATGCTTTGCCAGAGAAATATAATCAAGATACTAAGGTGTCCCAAAAAACCAAAAATGCCGTAGTTAATCCAAGTTTGCAGATAGATGTTATGGATCCCTGTACCGGCGCTGTTGTGGAATCGATGACCTGTACGCTCTGAAATCTTTTCCCTGTAAACGGGCATGATATCTGAGTCATTTCCATATCCTATTCCCAGCCAGAAATGATCCTGTATCGCAGATATTCCTGCTTCCCACATCAATATTCGATCCTGGTTAGATTGGGGCATAAAGCCACTGATGAAGCGCTGTTGCAGGGCTTCGATACGATTTGTTGGTGTGCGGTTTTGAAAAGAAGGTTCACTAAATTGTGAGTAAAAATAAGTGCCACCTGCGATAACCAGAATGATGAAGGCCAGCATAAGTTTAGGTGAAAGTCGAAAAAGTAGAATAGTGATTGCGACAGCCGTTCCCAGCCAAATGCTCCGACCAAGTGAGGCTCCTATACCAAGCAGTACCACAACTGCAATAATGGCCGTTACAAGTCGGGCAAATGGACTCCAGCCTTTACAAAAAATGAATGAACAAACCAAAGGAAAACAAAGTAGTAAAAAACCGCCATACGTCAGGTGGTGCGAGAAATTTCCTTTACCGTGAAAAACGGGACTTTCTGTCGAAGTTCCTGACGAAAAAGGAGTAGTTAATTGTTGCCCTTCAGGACGCAGCCAGTCTGCACCGGTAAAATACTGAATGATACCGTAAATTGAGATTAACATTACAAATCCAAAGAAAACCGACAGTAACTGTTCTTCATCAATATCAGCCAATATTACCGCAAGCAATAAGGGCAGCAGCAAGCGCCAATTTGTTCGTAGAGCCATCAGGTGCTCTGTTTCGTATGCATTCAGCAATCCAGAAAGTACTGCGGCAGCAATGAAAAATAAAATTGACCATAACAGTGGATTCCTGAGTTGTGACATTTGGCGGTACCAGATCCAGCTTATCAGGGTTATTAAATACAGAGTTGTGATTGAGGCATCAGTAGCGGCAATGCTGAAAGTGCTACAAATGAATAAGAGATAGAGGAAGAATTTATTCCAGTTTTTAGTAGAAAAAAAACTGTTCATGGCTTTATAAAAATTAACAAATTAGGATACTGTCTTAACAATCTAACTTTCAAACTTGTTTGTCAATCTGGCATTGTAGCTAAATCCGGGACATACATTTCTTCATCCGGACGATCACGTTCCAGAAGTTTTTGCAAGGCCTGAGTACAGGATACTCCTTGATGCAATACTTGATAAACTGCATTACAGATTGGCATTTCAATTTTGTGGCGCTCTGCCAATTCTTGAATCGAAACCGCGTTACGTACCCCTTCTGCCACCGCACCGCCTGATGGGAAACAGTCTTCCAGCGAAAAACCTTGGCCCAGTTTTTCTCCAAGATTATGGTTCCTTGAAAGATTCCCGGTTGCAGTCAAAACCAAATCTCCAATTCCGGACATACCCATAAATGTTTCTACAGAGCCTCCCATTGCAGTTCCGAGCCGGGACATTTCTGCAACGCCTCTGCAGATTAAGGCTGCCCTTGCATTCAGTCCCAGTTGCATTCCATCTGCAATTCCGGAAGCAATCGCAATCACATTTTTAATGGAACCACCCAGTTGTACGCCAACAAGATCAGTACTACGGTAAATACGGAAGTGATCTGAATGAAAGCACTTTTGAAGCAGACTGCCTGCGGTTTCGTCTGCACAGGCCAGCACTGCGGCAGATGGCAAATCTAAAGCAACTTCACGTGCAAACGTCGGGCCGGAAAGAACTGCTAATTTTGGCAGGTTATCGAGTTCTTCCGCAAATATTTCACTCATCAATGCCAGGGAATGCTGTTCAATTCCTTTGCTAAGAATAACCAAAATATGTTCAGCAGTGATCTCCGGACGTATTTTTTTGGCAATTTCGCGGGTTAAGTGCGAAGGAGGTGCAGCGACGAGAATACGGAAATTCCGGACGATTTCAAGCAAATCAGTGCTGGCTCCAAGTGATTCTGGAAGTGGAATGTCCGGTAAAAAAGAGGTGTTGACGTGTTTCTGGAGGATGTTTTTTGCAGTTTCATGTTCGTGGCACCAGAGCTGAACGGAGTTGCCGCTGCTGGCAAGCAGCCGCGCCAGGGCTGTCCCCCATGCCCCAGCACCAATTACGCCAATTTTTAAACCATCAGACCCCATAATTTTGGCAGTTCTCCTGTGCAGCAATTATATTGTTTTGGAGATCAACTAGCGGAGCAGATAGTGAATTAAGTTCTGCAGAAAGTTCTTCAATATGCAGGCTGGTTTGTTCCGGGGACGGACTACCCTGGTGCTGTCTGAGTTTCAGAATTTTTTGAGGATCATGTAATTCTGCCAAATCTTCTGCAATTTCTGTTGGATGATTGGATTCTGCCAATGCTTTCATCAATGCAGCAGTTGTGATTTTTGTTTCCGGCGAAGAAAGTTTTACTGCCCTCGCCAGTAGGTGGTAGCACTCTCGAAAAGACAGGTTTTGAGTCCGTGCTAAATGATCTGCAATATCCACAGAATTAATAAAGTCGGTTTCACACAGTTCCCGCATTTTTTTGGTATTGATTGTCAAACCTTCGAAGACACCCTGCAGAATGATTGGTGCAGCTTCACACTCCCGTACAAGGTCCATTAATAAATATTTAGTGGCCTGCGTGTCACGGTTATAGCCGCTCAATCCACCTTTTTGAATTCCAAGCAAGCTTAATAAAAATCCGTGGGCTAGAGTTGCTTTTGATTTAATGACTTCGGCGAAATCCGGGTTCTTCTTTTGCGGCATGATCGAAGAACCGGTCACATAGTCATCATCAATCTGAAGCAATCCTGAATATGGATGACTTAAAAACATGAGATCCTGAGACATAATACTGAGGTGATTCATCAGCATTGATCCTGCATGGGCCAGTTGGGCTTCATTTTCCCAACGTGAAACTATGCAGTCCAGAGTGTTGGTATCAATCTTTTCAAAAGCCAGCAGTTCAGTTGTGAGTTGTCTGTCAATGGGCCATGATGTACCAAAAGCTGCTGCTGCTCCCAAAGGATTCCGATTAACTAGTGAGATAGCAAATGCCAACCGTTCCAGGTCACGGCAAAGTCCCTGAACATATGCACACAGCCAGTGACCCCATGTTGTGACCATCGCAGGTTGGTAATGAGTAAATCCTGGCATTACACTTTCTGTATATTTTTCTGCCTGTACCAACAATGAGGCTGCTAAATTTTTCACAGAATCAAACAAGCTTAAGCCCACATCACGTAAATACAGCCGCATGTCACATGCCGACTGATCATTGCGGCTACGACCGATGTGCATCCGCCCGCCTGCTTCAGTCCCTTGATATTCTGTTACAAAGGCTTCAACGTTGATGTGAACATCTTCTTTGGCTGGATCAAGTGAAAAATTACCTGCCGCAACCAGTGTTTCCAGTTTGTAAAGTCCTTCCAAAATACTGCTTAAGCTTGCTGATGGTATTAGTCCCTGCTTGTGAAGCATTATGCAATGTGCGCGGTTGGTCCAGATATCGTAGGGCAGCAGCAACTCATCTGCCATTGGTAATGGCTGCACATCCCGTCCTGCGCAGAAAAGGATGTTTTGCTCGTTGGGTGGTTTTTTAAGGTTACTTCCCCAAACTTGTGCTCGTTTTTTATCCATCTTTCCTCATGATTAAAACTTTGTTTGTCTATCTTAAGCCGAATCAGAAAAAATGCAAGCAGATCACGCTGGCTATAACAATCAAATACATTCTAAAAGTGGCCCTGAGATTGCATCTTCTTCACAAACATTATTAGTTGAATACTATCCAAAAATAAGTAGTTTCATGTCAGGTATGTTTGAAAATAATCTGTTTACATTGATTCAGAAGACACTGGACTTTCGTACACAGCGACAGGATTTGCTGACTTCGAACATTGCCAACAAGGACACTCCCGGCTACAAAGCCGAGGATATGGTATTTGAGAAAAGTCTTGAAAAGGCACTGCATGCCGAAGAACCAGGTTTGCTCAAAACCACAAATTCCAGGCATTTTGATGGACGTAACACGTCGCCGCTAAAACTAGTTCAGGCACAGCGAATTCACAGCGCTTCTCCTTTTCCTGATTTTGACGGAAACACGGTAGATTTGGATCGTGAAATGGCTAAAATGGCTGAAAACCAATTGATGTACAATGCCAGTATACGGATGCTGACTCACCAGTTCCGGATGCTCAAAACCGCAATTACACAAGGTCGATAATGAGTTTTCAATCCTCTCTTAACGTGAGTGTTTCCGGAATGGCAGCGCAGCGTCAGCGAGTCAATACTATTTCCGAAAACATTGCTAACGCCAATACTACACGGACTCCGCAAGGTGGGCCGTATCGTCGTCGTATAGTTACGCTTGCAGCAGTTTCAAATGACAGGACATTTGAACAAGAACTGCGTTCACAGCAACGTTCTCTGGACACTGCTACCGAGGTAAAGGTGGTGGGGATTTCACAAGACAACAGAGCACCAATTTTACGTTATGAACCGGGACATCCGGATGCAAATGAAGAAGGATATGTGGCCATGCCTAACGTAAATATAATGGAAGAAATGGTGAGCCTGATGCAGGCTTCGCGTTCCTATGAAGCAAATACCGCTGCTTTTAAGGCCACAAAAAATATGGCACAATCAGCCCTTGATTTGGGCCGAAACATTTAGAGTAGATCGTCGTAGTAATAATAAATAATTACTCAATTTAATTTATTAGATGTTAGATTAGAGGCTTTATGAATATCAATTTACCATCAGTTGGACCAGCTTTACAGGGGCTGAAGACTGAAGCAGAAAGTCAAAAGCAGTCTGTTGAAAGCGGTTTCAGCCGGACGTTTGAGAAACTGCTGCAGGATGTCAATCAGCAGCAACTGAACGCGGAAGCAAAACAAGTTGAGTTTCTGGTCACAGACAACAAAGATATTCATGGGACCATGCTTGCCCTGGAAAAAGCGGACCTTTCTATGCGCCTCATGCTGCAAATTCGCAACAAACTGGTAAGTGCATATGAAGAAGTGATGCGAATGCAAGTCTGATCACTTTACTCCTGTTTTGAATTAAGGCGACACAAAACTTAATACAAAAAAGACAATCCCTCTCTTCCTATAATTTCTATTTTTATTTCCCCCGTTTTTAATCTTAAAGAAGCACTTTAGCTCCGGAATTCAAGGGTGTTATTCAAATCTGATCTTAAAGTAGATTCGTCAGTTGACTTAGGTATTAAGTCCGAGATATTTAAAGATTAACTTTTTTTAGCCAAGTTAAAATATTTACCTGAATCTGCTCTGAGCCTGCTATTATAGTATATTGTAAATAAAAAAAATCTGTTGATTGAAATACAATTATGCTACAATTCAACGGTTAGCAGCTATTAATAATTATTTATGAAAAGGGTTTTTGATGAACTATCTATCTATCAAATTCTCAGAAAAACTGAAATTAATTTTCTAAAATAAAATGAATAAAATAATGGAGTGGACAAGGACGCATTATTGTGGTGATTTGAGGGCAGAGAATGTTGACCAGGAGGTCGTATTAATGGGCTGGTGTAAAACCCGGCGCGATCATGGAGGAGTGATTTTTGTGGATTTACGGGATTACACTGGTATCAGCCAAATTGTCTTCAAAATGGAAATCAGTGAAACCTCACATGTTTTAGCAGATTCAATTCGTGGTGAGTTTGTTTTGGCAGTAAAAGGAAAGGTTGCACACCGTATAGAAGGCAACGTAAATCCAAAATTGCCAACCGGCGAAATTGAAATTATGGTGGAGACTTTGGAAATTCTCAACAAATCTGAAACACCACCCTATGTTTTGGAGAATCGTGAAAATGTGGATGAAAAATTAAGGCTCACTTACAGATTTCTTGATTTGCGTGATTCCACTTTGCAGAATAATTTAATGCTGCGTTCGAAGTCCTTGCAAATTGTCCGGAATTACTTCATAAGTCAGCGCTTTTTTGAGATTGAAACTCCGATACTGACAAAATCTACTCCTGAAGGCGCACGTGATTATCTGGTGCCTTCAAGAGTCAATCCCGGACTTTTTTTCGCATTGCCCCAATCACCGCAACTTTTCAAGCAGTTACTGATGATCAGCGGTTATGACCGCTACATGCAGCTTGCCCGTTGTTTTCGTGACGAAGATTTGCGTGGAAACCGTCAACCGGAATTCACTCAAATTGATTTGGAATTGAGTTTTACTGAACCGGAAGAGATATATAAGCTGACAGAAGGTTTGATGGTTAAGCTGTTTGAAGAAACCATAAGTGTAAAAGTCGAAACGCCTTTCCAGCGCATGACGTATCAGGAGTCGATGGAAAACTATGGTTCCGATGCTCCTGATATCCGTTTTGATTTAAAGCTCAAAGATATTTCTGACATTGCCTCTGAATGTGAATTACGTGTTTTCAAACAGGTGGTGGACAAGGGCGGGATAGTAAAAGCTATTTGTGTACCTGGCGGAGCAGATTTTTCGCGTAAAGATCTCGATGACCTGACAGAATTCGCTCAAATTTATGGGGCAAAAGGTATGGCTTGGATCAAACGTAACCAGGACGGTTGGCAGTCGCCTATCGGTAAGTTTTTCACTTCCGAACAAAAAGATGCACTGGAAGAGAGAGTCGGTTTAAATGTAGGAGATCTAGTGTTGTTCTGTGCTGACAATACAAAAGTTGTTCATGATGCACTCGGTAATTTGCGAAAAGAAATTGCGCTACGTCGAGGTTTGATAAACAACAGCGAATATCGTTTTGTCTGGGTTACAGATTTTCCTCTCTTTGAGTATAGTGAAACTGAAAAAAGTTTTTCCTCCAGCCACCATCCTTTCACCATGCCGGATATAGATGATTTGGAAAAATACGGAGAGCAGTATCCTGAAAAAATCCGCTCAAGGGCCTATGATGTAGTATTGAACGGAGTTGAAATTGGTGGTGGAAGTATTCGTATTCATCGTGAGGATATTCAAACTAAAATATTCCGTTTGTTGAAATTAACCGATGAAGAAATTGAAAGTAAATTTGGTTTTCTGATGAAAGCACTTTCTTATGGTGCTCCGCCCCATGGTGGTATTGCTCTGGGCTTTGATCGTATAATGATGTTTTTGCTAAAAACAGATTCGATACGTGACGTGATTGCATTTCCTAAAACTCAAAAAGCCGGCTGCTTAATGACTGATGCACCCTCTGAAGTTGAAACAGAGCAACTTGATGAACTCCATATCAGGGTCAAGGCTTTGGCTCAGCAGACTGAGAAGTTAGAACTTGCTGAAAAATAATATTTTTCAATTCCAATTCATTGTCATTCTGTGAGAAGCGGAGTGAAGACCAGTAATCCAAATTAGATACTTTAAATACTTTGATCAATTTGATCATTGATTTGGATCCAGAATCTAAACAGGGGTGACAAAAACACTTTTTGAGTGAACCATAGTTATGTCAAAAAAACTAACAATCGGCCTAATTTGTGGAGGTACCAGTGGTGAACATGAAGTATCATTAATTTCTGCCTATAACATTCAAGCTGCTCTTGACCGCGACAAATATGATGTACTCTTAATTGGAATCGATAAAAGTGGTGCCTGGTTTTTGGGAAAAACTCCGGAATTTTTGGACAATGTCGATGATGTTCGTCAAGTTAAGTTCAGAAAAAATTTACCGATCCTCCTTCCTCAAACCGGAAATTACGCAGGCGAAAACCTGACATCAACTGAACAGTCCGGAAACGAGCTAGCTAATGTTGATGTGTTTTTTCCAATCACTCACGGTAAACTTGGTGAAGACGGTGCATTGCAGGGCTTTCTGGAATTGCTTGGTAAGCCATATGTTGGTGCGGATGTTTATGGTTCAGCAATTTGCATGGACAAGGATGTGTCAAAACGTTTGCTGTTGCAGCGTGGAATCCCTGTTGCGCGCTACAAACTTATTCGGAATCCGGATGAGCTGTCATTTGAAGACGCAGTAAGCGAATTGGGAAACACATTATTTGTTAAACCCTGCCGTGAAGGCTCATCGCTAGGTGTTTCAAAGGTCAGAAGCGCGGAGGAATATCAGGTAGCACTACAGAAAGCATTTTCCGCAGACCGTAAGGTTTTGGTTGAAGAAGCAATTTCTGGACGTGAGTTAGAGTGTTCCGTGCTTGGCAATGATTCACCTGAAGCAGCACATGTTTTAGGTGAAATTGTGCCTTTGCGTGAGTTCTATTCTTATGAAGCGAAGTATGTGGACGATGATGGGGCGGAACTAAAAATTCCCGCGGAAATTGATTCGCAAGTTTCACTCAAAATCCGCAAAGCTGCGGTGGAAGCTTTTCTGATTACTGAATGCCGTAGCATGGCCAGAGTTGATTTCTTCCTGCGTGATGACAATACTTTCATTCTTAACGAAATCAATACCCTGCCCGGATTCAATAATATTAGCATGTACCCGAAACTATGGGATGCATCCGGATTAGCTTACCCTGAACTGTTGGACAGGCTTATTGAACTAGCATTGGAATAAACAGTAAAAAGCAGTTCAGAATGCGGTTTTTTTGCTTCATCCCATAAAAGTCTGATGCGCCTTCACAAAAATCCACCTCTTAATATTGTTCTCTACGAACCTCAAATTCCGCCCAACACAGGCAATATTGCGCGGCTGTGCGCAGCCACAAAATGTCATTTGATTTTGCTGGGAAAACTTGGTTTTGATTTAAGCGACAAACAGCTTAAACGTGCCGGACTGGATTATTGGCAATGGGTGAGTTGGGAGCATTATCCTGATGCAGAAGCTTTTTTTACGACTCTTTCTCCGGAAAATTTTCATTTCCTTTCTGTGCATAACGAAAGACCCTACACACAAATTAATCCGCAGGAGGGTGACTATTTGTTTTTTGGTAAAGAAACATCAGGACTGCCGAACGAATGGATGGAACGTTTTTCGGAGCGTTGTTTTACTTTGCCGATGATGGAAAAAGGTGTCCGCAGTTTAAATCTAGGTTCTTCTGTGGCAGTTGTGGTTTATGATGGATTACGACAATTGGGTAAATTTTAAACCATGAGAGTTGCTGTGTTTTTTTAATAATGTAGAGCAAGAAAAATTTAAATAATTGAACAAATTTCACTCATACAGTTATAATCCTGTTAAAATAAACCATAAAAAGATTAACCTTAAATTTGGCAGACAAAATGGAAGAGCAATTTGGTGTAATGGTTTGTGGACACGGAAGCCGTGACGAAGAGGCCGTAAATGAATTTCAGTCGGTTGCGCGTGGAATAAAGGAGCGTCTTCCGCAATATGAAACAGATTGGGGATTTTTAGAATTTGCGACGCCGGTGATTCGTAACGGACTCGACGCATTGCGTGAGAAGGGCATTCGGAAAGTACTCGCCGTTCCCGGAATGCTGTTCGCGGCAGGTCATGCAAAAAACGATATTCCTTCCGTACTCAATGCTTATCAGGCGCAAAATCCTGGGATGTCTATTTCTTATGGACGTGAACTCGGAATTGATCTAAAACTAATTCGGGCAGCAGGTGATCGGGTCGAAGAAGCTCTGCAAAAAGTAGGGGACCGGATTCCGCGTGAAAAGACCTTGCTGATGGTTATCGGACGTGGTGCTTCTGATCCGGATGCAAATTCAAATGTTGCTAAAGTAACCAGAATGCTTTGGGAAGGCCTTGGACTCGGATGGGCGGAAACGGCTTATTCTGGAGTGACTTTCCCGTTGGTAGAGCCTGGGCTTGAGCATGCGGCAAGACTCGGATACAAGAGAATAATTGTGTTTCCGTATTTTTTATTCACCGGTGTGCTAATCAAAAGGATTTATCACTATACAGATATAGTTGCAGCCAAACATCCGGAAATTGAATTCGTCAAAGCCTCTTATCTAAACGATCACCCTTTAGTTTTGGATGCCTTTGCGGAACGTGTGGAAGAAATTAGAAATGGTGTAAACAACATGAACTGTCAGTTGTGTAAATACCGCGAGCAGTTTTTAGGATTTGAAAATGAAGTTGGCCTGCGTCAAGAAAGTCACCACCACCACGTTGAAGGTATTGGAACTGGGTTGGCTGGGCCCACAGAAAATCCAGATGTCTCCGCGGATGCTGCTGAACATGAACATTCCCACGAACACGAACACGAACATAACCACGATAATAATCACGGGCACGAACACGAACACCATCCCTACCCACACGCCGATCATCCTTTGGGACCGAATACTTTGGAAGAAAATTCTGGAAAATCTGGTGCCGAATGACAGGCGATTATCTTAGAGATCCGAAAGAAATTTATCGTCAATCTTTTTCAACCATCCGCAGGGAAGCTGATTTATCAAATTTTACGGAAGACATTGCTAACATAGCAGTGCGCTTGATCCATGCTTGTGGGATGACGGATATAGTCAATGATATTATTTATTCTCCGGATGCGGCCAGTTCCGCTCGTGAAGCCTTAAAGCAGGGAGCTCCTGTTTTGTGCGATGCAAGAATGGTGGCTGAAGGAATTATCAGCTCCCGCCTGCCTGCAAACAACGAAGTACTATGTTGGAATAAGCATCCGGAGTGTGCTCCGCTCGCCAATAAAATGGGAACTACACTTTCAGCGGCAGCAGTCGAATTTTGGCGTCCACAACTCGCTGGAGCAATAGTAGTGGTCGGTAATGCACCCACGACATTATTTCGGTTACTGGAAGTACTCGCGGAAGGAGTGGAACCACCAGCCGTTATTTTTGGTTTCCCAGTTGGCTTTGTCGGTGCAGCTGAATCTAAAGAATTGCTCGTAAATCAATGCAGGGAAAGTATCCCTTTTATGACACTTTCCGGAAGACGTGGTGGCAGTGCAATAGCTGCAGCTGCTGTTAATGCTGTGGCAAAACATACTGAAATTTGAGGGGGCTCAGTTTAGTCCAAATGTTTTGAGCCGTTTTTATCCGTAGATCAATAATCAATATTCAAAGATAAAATGCCTGATATAACTAAAAAATGGCTTCGAATAATTGGGATTGGTGAGGACGGTTGGGATGATTTAGCAGCCGACTCCAAAGAGTTGCTTTATGAAGCAGAAATCGTGTTTGGCGGTGAGCGGCACCTGAAAATGATTCCTGAAGACTGGGAAGGGGAACGCATCGTTTGGCCTTCACCGATTCGGGATGCAGTTACAAAAATCGTGAGTTGGCGTCCTGCTGAATCCGGGAGTGGAAAAATAGTTGCGGTAATGGCGAGTGGAGATCCGTTGTGTTACGGAATCGCGGCTAAGTTGCTGCGGCATTTGCCGATTGAGGAAATCTGGATCAAACCCGCCTTGACCACATTTTCACTTATCTGTTCCCGGGTAGGCTGGTCACTTCCGGATGTTGAGACGCTGACGATTCACGGTCGTCCGGTGGAAATGCTGCATCCGTTTGTGCAGCCCGGCGCAAAATTACTTGTGCTGAACAAAGATGAGGGGAGTCCAAAACAAACAGCAAAACTACTTACTGCAAGAGGTTTTGGCAAAAGCCGGATCACGGTTCTGGAACATCTGGGTGGCAGTAAAGAAAGGCAGTTTTCCGGAAAAGCTGATTCCTGGGCTCATCCGGAAGGTGCTACGCTTAATGCTATGGCGCTTGAGTGTATTCCAGAAAGTAACGCAACCATTCTCAGTAGAATTCCAGGACTTCCAGACGAAGCATTTTTTCACGACGGACAACTGACAAAGCGTGAAATTAGGGCTGTTTCACTATCACGTTTGATGCCAGTAGTAGACCAAGTTTTGTGGGACGTTGGCGCAGGCTGTGGTTCGGTAGCAATTGAATGGATGCGTACAAGCCCTCGCTGTCGGGCAGTGGCTATTGAAAAATCGAAGTCTCGTTTGAAACTGATTAAACAAAATTCTCAAGAGTTGGGGGTGCCAATGCTGCAGATAATTTCCGGAAGTGCACCGGAAGTTTTGGGGGATTTACCGGCGCCGGACGCGGTTTTCATTGGAGGAGGTCTTTCTTCTGGGAATTTGCTGGAAACCTGCTGGAATGCTCTCAAACCTGGTGGCCGCTTAGTCGCCAATGCGGTTACGCTTGAAGGCGAACAAAAATTGTTACAGTGGCAAAATGAAAATACCGGAAAGTCCGGTGCTAGTGGTGATTTAACACGACTTAGTATTTCTCGTGCTGAAAAAATTGGGAAATTCCAGGGCTGGAAAGAGATGCGTTCAGTGGTTCAACTTACTATTATTAAAGGTTATTAATTTAAATCCGTCACAGAGTCACAGAGGACACAGATTGGGATTAAATAAAATATCAGAACAAATATTTCGGTTCAGCGATAGAAGTTAATAAAATACTTGGTCCCGGACTGCTGGAATCTGCATATGTAGAATGTTAGTGTAGAGAGTTGGAGACAAGGAATGTCTCATTTGAAAGACAATTACCACTACCTCTGGAATGCAAGGGGAAGCCACTGGATTGTGGGTATAGGCTAAACCTTTTGGTTTTAAATACGATTGTAGTTGAGCTTAAAGCTGTCTCATTAATCGAGCCTATCCATGAAGCGCAATTACTCATTTATATGAAATTAGGAGGATGGAAGTTGGGATTGCGGATCAATTTCAATGACCCTCTTTTGTAAAATGTAATTATAAGAAGAATTCTTTAAATACTTTATTGTGAAAAATAAATCAGGAACCCTTTACGGAATCGGTGTGGGGCCAGGAGACCCGGAACTGCTAACCCTCAAAGCTTACCGCCTGATCAACGAATGCGATGTTTTGGCTTATCCGGCTCCAGAAGTTGGTGAAGGGCTGGCTTTGCAAATTGTAAGTCCGTTGTTGACCAATGATCCAGATTTGTTTCCACTTCGGTTGCCGATTGCAGTCTCTCCTTTTCCGGCACAACAAGCTTACGATCAAGCAGCAAAAATATTGGAAATTCCGCTGGAATCAGGAAAATCAGTAGCCGTGATTTGCGAAGGCGACCCATTTTTTTATGGTTCGTTTATGTATTTGTTTGAGAGGCTTGCAAAAAGATTCAAGACTGAAATTGTTCCCGGCGTTTCTTCACCGATGGCTTGTGCGGCTGTATTAAAAACACCACTTGTTTCACGCAACGAAATTTTAACAATATTGCCTGGTCCTCTTGAAGAAAAAGAACTTGAGCAGCGTTTGTTAGACACCGACTCAGCAGCAATTATGAAAGTTGGAAGACACCTGCCTAAAATTCGGAGAGTCCTTCGACACTTGAGACTCGAGCATTGTGCGCAATATGTGGAACATGCTACCATGCATAATCAGAAAATCATTCCAATTGAAAATCTAGAAGCACAAAAAGTCCCCTATTTCTCAATGATTCTCGTTCACAAAAATACGGGTTACTCAAGCAATGGTGTTTAATGAGTCAGCAAATTGCAGTATTTTTATTGGGAATCAGTGCTTTTCCGGTTGCAAAAAAAATAGCTGAAGAGCTTGGTGCAGAACTCCATGGAAAGGCAGATCGTATTTCACAGGTAAGTCCTGAACCAGAAGCTGATGTTTTTTTTACTGATGCTATGGAGCATCTGTCGACTTTGTTTAGCGAAGGTGTAGCAATTGTCGGTGTTTGTGCTTCAGCAGTTTTGATTCGCGGAGTGGCAGGATGTTTACAAAACAAACTTAACGAGCCCCCTTTGATAGCAGTGGCAGAGGACGGAAGTGCTGTTGTACCTTTGCTGGGAGGACATCACGGAGCAAATGATTTAGCACATCAAATAGCGAATATTTTGGGAATATCTCCGGCCGTCACTACTGCCGGAGATTTACGTTTTGGAATAGCACTGGACGAACCTCCGGAAGGTTTTGTGTTGAGCAATCCGGAAGACGTGAAGCATTTCACTGCCGAGCTGTTGTCAGGGGAATACGTTTCGTTGACTTCAGGATTCAAACCGGCAACCCCTGATTACATGCAGGGTTTTTACAAATGGTTGCAGGAAAGCCGCCTGCCTTTTTCAGAAAAGGGACCACTCCAGATTTCGCTGAACACCGAGCCAATTTCCGGAAATGCCGAACATTTGGTTTTTTATCCGGCAACTGAACTGTGTGCAAAAAATATTGTTGTTGGTGTGGGTTGTGAGCG
>Ga0209709_10002602_pt1 | contig 15576 bp, 13 predicted proteins | sample ArcticOcean_MG_C_2_FD_187435 | JGI IMG/M metagenome (GOLD analysis project Ga0209709, IMG submission 187435) | Marine microbial communities from western Arctic Ocean - ArcticOcean_MG_CB4_136 (SPAdes) (version 2) | ecosystem: Environmental > Aquatic > Marine > Oceanic | place: Arctic Ocean... | reverse complement strand
TTAATTCTTCTAATCTATTTTCTAAATATACTGTTCTTGACTCGTATATTGATTGATCATTACAATATTTACATTGGATCACTTTACCTTCAAGCTCAGAATTTTCATTCATAACATAGAATTTTTGTTTACAATTTTTGCAGTGTATTATCATAAATTTATGAAATAATTTTAACCTTTTAAAAATTATGAGTCAATAATTACAAAAGATTATTAATTGTATAAATTGTTAGTTATTTTGAATCGTTTGAAATTAAATTTAAATTTTAGCAAAAATTCTATTAATTACTTCATCAAGGCTTTTTTGCTCTTTATCATTTAATGTTTCAGTTTTTTCTTCAGTTTTAACTAAACTTTTTTTTATAAAATTTGATGGAATAATATTGGTTTTTTCATCAATTGATTTATTAAGTTCTTTAATTTTATTTGATATTTCTTCTTTTTCAGTTTCTATAAAGTTTAAATTATCTTTGATTGTTGTATTTTTCTTTTGTGCTGCTAGAAGTTCGCTAGATAATCTAACATTTTCCTCTTGATAAAATTTTACTTTTTCTGTCTGTGCTTCTAATTTTAAATAATTTGATTTTTCTGCTAAATCAAGTTTCTCTTGTATTTTTTTTGTATTAACTATGTATCTTGATACAGTATTTTTAAGTTCATAATTGTGAATTTCATTAACCCTATTTTTTTCTATATTTTCATCTAAATTATTTTTTGTTTTATTTAAATCAGCTTTCAAATCCTTGTTTTCTATATCTAGCTCTTTATTATTTTCAGTAACTTGATTTAAATTATTATGTAAAACATTATTATTAGTTTTTAATTCTACAACTTCCTTATCTAACTTTTCTTTATTTTCAGTAATTTGATTTAAATTCTTTTGTAAAACTTCATTATTATTTCTTAATTCATTAATTTCACTATTTAATTGTACTTTATTTATTTCCAAATTTTTATTATCTAACAAAACTGACTCATGGTCATTTTTTAATCTTTGATAACTAATTTTTAAATTAGCTTCATTTTGTTTTAAAATATTAACTTTATTTTTTAAATTTTTTATCTCTAACTGTTCATCTAAAATTAATTTAAGAGTACTTTTCCTAACCTTTTTTTTAAGATACGAGTAAAGTTCATTTATCATATGATCTTTTACTTCTGGTTTGATCTTAGTTTTATAATTAAATGAATCTATGCTATACCTAGCTACGTTAGGTGCTTCATTGTTTAATAATAATGGCTTTTTTTTATTTTCATCTAAAATAGTACTTTCTGCTTTAGCAATTATACTTTCTGTCTTGGGAGGTAATTTTATATCTTTTATTTTTTTACTTTTTTTAGGTAAAGTTTTTGTTTCTGGCTTTAGAAAACTATTTGTAGCTTTTACTATTTCTTTTATAGAATAAATTTTCATATTAATCGAATCACTTTAGATATATTTATAATCCATGATTCGTTTTATTCAAGTAATGGTTGTATCTACTAACTAATATTAGATGATTTAGTATAATTTTTAGGTAAATAAAGAATATCCTTTATCTCTCCCTCAGGATTAAATCCAGGTACAATTTTTTTTAAAATATTTCTGGTATTCTCATAATCAGAATTATCATTAGAAATACGCAACTCATCTAAAAATTTCTTTAGTTCATCCAATCTATACATATCTTCTTTTGCTCTCATGATAAGTGGATTTTCTGTTTCACTAACATTATCACCTATCAACAATTCTTCGTATAATTTTTCTCCAGGTCGTAAACCTGTATATTTAATTTCTACATCTCCTTCTGGGTGATTTTCATCTTTTACCTTAAGTCCACTTAGGCGAATTAGTTTTTCTGCTAATTCTTTAATTTTTACTGGCTTACCCATATCTAATACAAAAACATCTCCTCCAGTACCCATAGCTCCAGCTTGAATTGTTAATTCAACTGCCTCCGTTACCGTCATAAAATAACGAATAATATTTTTATCAGTCACAGTTACAGGTCCACCCTCTATAATCTGTTTTTTAAACAAAGGTATAACAGAGCCACTTGAGCCAAGAACATTACCAAAACGTACCATGCAAAATGTAGTCTTGTTTTGACTTACAGCAAAAGCTTGCAATATTAGTTCTGCTACTCGTTTAGTTGTTCCCATAATATTTGTGGGTCTCACTGCTTTATCTGTTGATATTAATACAAAATTTTTTACTCCAGCGTCAATTGAAGCTAATGCACAATTATGTGTGCCAAAAATATTATTATCAACTCCTTCTGTATTATTAAGTTCTACCATTGGAACATGTTTGTATGCTGCAGCATGATAAACTGTGTCTACGTCAAAATGTTCAAACATATTTTTAAGTCGTTCTTTATTATTAACGCTTCCAAGAATTGGATAGATTTTAAATAAATTTATATTGAGATTAGTTAATTCTTTATCAATCGAGTAAAGTGCTAACTCATTTATCTCAAATAAAATTAATGCCTTAGGTTTTAAAAATACAATTTGTCTACACAACTCTGAACCAATTGAGCCACCCGCACCTGTTACAACAACTGTTTTGTTGGTAATGTTTTTTCCTAACAACATTTCATTAGGCTCTACCGACTTACGTCCAAGCAAATCTTTGATACTTACTTGAAGTAAATCATCAATCTTTACTTTACCTTGCGCTATTTCTGTTAAGCCAGGAAGGGTTCTTACCATTACAGGATAGCGCTCTAATTTATCTATAATATTAAATCTATCTGCACGAGAAGCACTTGGCATTGCAATTAATACCTCATCTACATTAAGTTTATTAATTAAATCCTCAATATTATTCACAGAGTGAACATTTAAGCCACTAATATCGTTTCCTTCCAGGTCTTTATTATCATCAATAAACCCAACTGGAACAAGTTCACTTGAAGTACTAAGTGCTGAGGCTAGCTGAACTCCAGCACTGCCCGCTCCATAGATTAATACTTTGCTTTTACCATCATTTAAATTATCTAAATTTATTTTAGATTTGTTTTTAAAAAATGAAAATTTAACATGTTTACTTAATATAAAGCGTGCAACTACTCTTATTCCTATAATTACCAAGATAGATAATAACCAATTAATAATGATAACTGATCGAGGAAAAATCTCTATAATAAAACCTCTTTCCCCTGCAAAATCTCCTTGTGCAAAAAAACTTAATAAACCCCACAATAATGCATATATGGTTACTGCAACCAATATATGCCACAAAGATTTAAAGTCGATATGACGAATAACAGATTTATATAAACCAAGTTTTGAAAAAATAGGTATTCCAATAATTGGTGCAGCTAATATCAGTCTAAGTGTGTCATCTTTTGGATAATACCAGAGATCTAAACGAATTGAGTAAGATGCCCATAATACAAAAATTAGTAATATACTATCTATAAATACTAATATTAACCGCTTATAAGATCTTGAAAGATTTATTATTTGGTAAAGCATATTTATCTAGTGGCTAAGTTCATAGTCGAAGTAATTATATTACATGTTTGATGAATTTCATCTTTTGACAAAGTTGGATGAACTAAAAACATTAATGAGGTTTCTCCTAGCTCTTTTGCATTAACCAATCTTTCTTTAGGTCTAAATTCAGTTTTATCAAATGCTTTTTCTAAATACACTTCAGGACAAGATCCTGAATAACAAGGTACACCCAATGCATTTATTTCTTTAATAATTTTGTCTCGGTTCCATTTATTTTTTAACTCATTTGATTTAACAAATATATAACATTTAAAAGCAGCATGATCGACATGATTTGGGATATCTGGTACACGTAAACCTTTACACTTCTTTGCTGTATCCCATATTTTATTAGCATTTATAATACGATTGGTACGCCAATTTTCCATTCTTCTTAATTGTATTCTTCCAATCACTCCTTGCATTTCTGTCATACGCCAATTAGTTCCAAACGATTCATTTACCCATCTAAATCCATCTGGATGTTTTCTTTCGTAGACAGCTTCATAGCTTTTACCATGATCTTTATAAGACCACATCTTACTCCATAAAGATTTATCATTTGTGGTTGCCATTCCTCCTTCACCACCAGTGGTCATAATTTTATCTTGGCAAAAACTCCAGCAACCAATATTTCCAATTGATCCAACTGACTTACCTTTATATTTTGCACCATGAGCTTGTGAGCAGTCTTCAATAACATATAAATTAAATTCATTAGCTATATCCATAATTTCATCCATCTCACATGGCCAACCGGCTAAATGAACACAAACAATAGCTTTAGTTTTGCTTGTAATCATTGATCGAATAGTTTCAGGTGTAATATTTTGAGAGTTTAAATCTACATCAGCAAAAATGGGAATTGCACCAGCGTTTACAATTGATGTAACGGATGCAATATAAGTACGAGCAGTAACTATCACTTCATCACCAACACCTATATCTAAAGCTTTGAATGCACTATCCAATGCTAATGTACCATTTCCAAGAGCTATTGCATATTTAGAGTTTGACCATACCGCAAACTCTTTTTCAAATTCACGACACTCATTTCCAGTCCAATAATTAACTTTATTGGATAATAAAACATTTTTAACAGCATCTGCTTCTTCTTCAGAAAATAATGGCCAAGAAGAAAATTTAGTATTTATCATTATTCAATTTACGTATTATTTTTGCTGGAACACCAAAAGCAATAACATTATCTGGAATATCTTTATTAACTAAACTATGCGCTCCTATAATAGAATTTTTACCAATTGATACGCCAGGAAGAATTGTTGAATGACTGCCTATTCGGCAATTGTTTTTTAATATAACCTTACCAGTAGAATTATCTATAGTTGATACAGAATAAATAGAACAATGTGATCCAATCTGAACCTCGTCTTCAATTATAACTTTATGTTTAGCGTTAATATATGAAAAGGCACCTATATCAGTATTAAATCCTAAATTTAAACCATCTAAATTTTGTACAACCCAATTATATTTAGTAGGTTTACCTTCTTCAATTTTTGGATATTTCCAATTACTAAATCTATCAATTTTCTTCATTATTACCTTTAAATTTTTCCATTGTAGCTTGTCTATCCTGATTTATTCCAGAACGAGTAATCACTTTTTTTATTGTCATAAATAATATTTTTATATCTAACCAAATCGATTGATTATCAACATACCATACATCTAAGTCAAATTTTTCATCCCAACTAATTGCATTTCGTCCATTAACCTGTGCCCAGCCAGTAATTCCAGATTTAACTTCATGACGTCTAGCTTGTTTTGAAGAGTACAACGGTAAGTATTCTACCAATAACGGTCGAGGACCCACTAAACTCATTTCACCTTTTAAAACATTCCATAAACTAGGCAACTCATCTAAACTTGTTGATCTTAAAAGTTTTCCAAATTTAGTAAGCCTAAGCTCATCAGTCAAAAGTATTCCATCTTTATCACAATCATTAGTCATTGTTCTAAATTTATATATATTAAATATCTTCCCTCTCAATCCTGGACGAGATTGCTTGAATAAAATTGGAGAATTAAATTTAGCTAACACTAATAGCACTAGCAATAAATAAATTGGAAGTATTAATGGGAGGCTTAAAAGAACTAAAAATAAATCAAAAACTCTTTTAAAAATAGGCATAGAAATATTATAATATAATTATCGTTTATTTTAAACCCACAGTAAGAGTAATCATTTTTTAATTTATGATAATCGAACAAACTTTCTTTCAGATTACACAAATAATCTTTAAAAATCGAATAAAATAAGTTTTATATTACTTAAAAATTTTATTCATTGTAGTTAAATATAAGTCACATATCCTCACATCGCTAAACCGATTAAGTATTTAGTTCGAAATCTTAATAAATGTAAAGAAATAGTAAAAGGTCGTGTATGTACTAAAAATGGCCAAAAAAAATTTATGTAGGTGTAACTCTTACAATCTCATAATTTCTAACATTTTGGCATTTATTTTATGGACGTCAAACTTCTCTTCTACCATAAGGCGGCTTGCAATTCCCATTGGCTCAATCTGTTCTGGGTGCTCAATAAACCAGATCATTTTTTTCACAAGCTCATCAATGGAACCAACCGGAACTTTAAAACCATTAATACCGTTTTCTACTGTCTCTTTACAGCCAACTGCATCAGTCGTAAGAATAGCTCTTCCCATAGACATAGCCTCTAATGTACTTCTAGGTATACCTTCATGGTATGATGGCAATATAAAAACATGTGCATCTTTTATATAAGGTCGAACATCAGTTGTTGAACCTTTGTAATCAATGTATTCTGACCATCTATTTACTTCATTTAAAGGTATTGCGTCAGGAGATGCATCCTCTGCTCCCACTAGATTCAATATGACACTTGGAAATTTATCTTTTATAATTTTAGCTGCAGCTGCATATTCTCTTAACCCTTTCTCAGTAAGTAAACGAGCAATGCATAAAAATTTAATAGTGTGTTTTGGAAACGACTCAAGATTAAACTTTTCAATATCTACACCAGATCCATTTACAAGATGTGTTTTTGATTTAGGTATAATACCTTTATTAACAAAAAGATTAAGATTGTCTTTATTTTGAAAAATAACAGCTTTAGATTTTTTTAAAGCAACACTATACAAAAAAACAACCAACTTTGTTAGCAATTTTCTTTTAAATGAAGTTCCTTGAAAAGCAAAACCAAGCCCTGTTATTAAAGCATAAAAATCTGTTTTACAAAATTTTGCTGCTAATCCACCCCATATAACTGGCTTTATTGCATATGACAAAATAATATTTGGAGACTGTTTCTGAAATATTTTAAATAATTTAACAAGCAAAATAAAATCATTTAAAGGGTTTATTTTGTTTCTTTTAAAGTTAATAGGAATGTTTGAAATTTTTTTTTGTTTAAAAATATTAGAATACTCTTCTGAAGGAGCTGGTGATACAGTGATTACTTCACAATCTTTATTTTTTATATCTTTAATTAAATCTCCTCTAAAATTGATTAAAGATTCAGATATAGGGGCAACTATAATAACTTTTTTCATCTATTTTTTTCTAACCAAGCTTGAAATACCAAAACATTCCATAGTTGATGGTGCCAATCTGCATCACCATTTAGATGTTCATTCCATTTTTCCCTAATTACTTTATAATTAAAGTATCCATCTTCCTTCAACTTCTTTTCATTTAATAAACCTTCACACCAAACTCTAAGTTCACCCCTCATCCATTCAGCTAAAGGAACACCAAACCCCATCTTTGGTCTTTCGATAATATCTCTTGGAACATATTTGTATAAAACATCTCTTAGTACTGATTTTCCAATCCCTACCTTGATTTTATATTCTAACGGTAAAGAGAGTGCAAATTGTACAATTTCTTTATCTAAAAATGGAGTTCGTGCCTCAAGAGAGACTGCCATGGTTGTTCTATCTACTTTTGTCAAAATATCAGTAGGCAAATATCCAACTAGATCTTTTATCATCATGCGTTCTATACCTGAAATTTTTGGATCAAAATTATAATTGGGCCTAGGGTGTACGTCTGAGCCTATAAGCCATTCAGCAGGATTTTTTATTGTCGATATAAGGTTAAAATAGAGATCATCTATATTTTTAGAATGTAGACTATCTGCACCTTTATGAAGCTTAAATCCAAGGCTTGAATATTTATTTTTATATAGTAAATCTGAAATTTTATCCCATACACTAGGTTTTACAGTTTTTATTAAGTAAGCTAATGCACCTTTAACTGGTCTGGGTATTTTAGATATTTTGCTCCAAAGGTTTGAAGCAATTAAATATCTGTTATAACCACCAAATAACTCATCACCTCCATCTCCAGAAAGACATACTGTTACTTTTGATTTAGCAATTTTAGACACTAAGTACATTGGTATCTGAGATGAATCTGCAAAAGGTTCATCAAACATATCTGGCAATAATGGCAGAACATTTAAAGCATCTTTGCTTGTTACATACATATCGTGATGATCGGTGCCTAAATGGTTGGCTACAGATTTCGCATATTCAGCTTCATTAAATCTATTATCCTCAAAACCAATTGAAAAAGTTTTGACTTTTTTTGAAGATTTTTCCTGCATTAGTGCTGCAATCGTAGAGGAATCAACTCCACCAGACAAGAATGCACCTAGTGGAACGTCTGCATGCATCTGAGAATTTACAGCAACTGATAATTTTGACTGAAGTGTATCAACGGCAGATAAATAACTTCCTGAAAAGACCTTTTGTTTAGCAATATTAGCTTCCTCTATTGTTGACCAATAAAATATTTCTGTATTTCTTTTTAAATCCAAACCAATAGAGATCATTCCACCAGGACTTAATTTATAAATATTTTTAAAAATTGAATGTGGAGCTGGAATAGAATTATATCTTAAGTAAAGTGCAAGAGCACTTCTATCAATTTCTTTTTTAAATCCAGGAAATTTTTGTAATGATTTTAGTTCAGAGGCAAAAATAAATGAGTTATTTTGCCATCCATAATACAAAGGTTTTTCCCCCAATCTATCTCTACATAGTGTTAATTTTTTCTCCTTCACATCCCAGACAGAAATTGCAAACATTCCTCTCGTCTTAATCAACGCTTCCTTAATTCCAAAATAATCTATCAACTCTACAAGAATTTCACTATCAGAAGAGCCACTCCATTGAATGTTGGTTAAACTGTTAATTTTTGTTCTTAGTTCTTGATGATTGTAAATCTCCCCATTAAAAACCATTACGTAACGACCTGATTTAGAAAAAATTGGCTGATTTCCTGATTCACTTAAGTCAAGAATGGAAAGTCTTGAATGTGCCATATTTACACCATTCAAATCGTTCCAAGTAGAAATATTATCTGGACCTCTATGAATTAAAGTATCGATCATATTTCGCATAACCTGTATAGGATTCGATACTTGGGAACTTATAAAACCAGCTATTCCACACATAATATTCTATTTAAATTATTTAAACCTGTTATTTTTTTTGAAATTTTCATAGCAAATAATTTAAATTTTTTTGATCTTAGATTCTTTTTGTCCATTTAACTTTAATAAATAAAAACATAAAATAGAGTAGTATTGGCATAAACATCCATTTCTGACGTACTGAAATTCCAAGGTTAGAAGTGGTCATAGAAGAAATAAACATCACACCCAAAGCAAAAAATAGTAAAAACCACCTATTTTCTTTAGAATCATATAGAGAAAATATTTTACCCTTTGAAATTGCTGCACTAAGTAAAGATAGAGTAAAAACCATTAACAATATTAAATTATCTATAGATGATAAAAAAGATAATAAACTATGTGCTTCATAAGGAAGTGGTCTGAAAATATAGGTAAAAATTTTTAAGATAAAAGGCATGGAGCTAATATTTATACCCCCACCATACCCCTCTATGTTATAACCCTGTCTTAAACTAATAAAATCTTGTGCCTCCTCAACAGATAGATCACCCTTAAAACCTATATAATCAATTGCAAATGGAATGAGTAATGTCATGCTAATCAAACTTGCGCCAATAAAAAATATTCTTTTAAATGGAGACAATGTTTTAGTAATTAGCAACGATAAAACAAAAGCAACAATTATAATAAGAGCTATATGTGGGCGAACTAAAAACATGCAAGCAAACCCAAAAAGAAACAGTACATTTTTTCGTCTAAGATCAATAGATGCCCACAATAAGAGGCCGGTTGACATATATGCAATTGAGTCTTTACCAATTGCTCCAGTCCAAAAACTCATAGATGGCAAAAGAACAGTCAACAATACAAGTTTTTTTACAAAAGGTGTTTTATTCTCAGTTACATGTCTTAACGAGGCATCTACAGCAATAAGACCCATCGATCCAATGATATTAAACACTGTAAAACAACCTAAATAAGACAAACCAAGAGTGTTTGTGAATATTGCAGTAAAATGTATAATTGCAACAGTACCCAATTCAAATTCTCTTGCGACCATTAGAGAATTTAAATAATAAAATACTGCATCCGAACCGTTTGTTAATGTATTTATAGCGTAGGCAAAAGAGAAAAAACTATGCCAAATATATAATCCTAAAGCACGAGCTTTGGTCACTTTGAAGAAATCTACAGATAAGCGAATTAAAAAACCACCAATCAAAAAAATAGCAACTGTTGAAAATATATCTGTTATTTCATTAAAAAAATAAATATTAATCATGAGTTTATTAATTCAAACCAAATTTTTCTGTATATTTAACTTTATTGCAAATATAATCAAAAAAATAATTAAAGCCTACTCTTCTAGTAATTAATAGTTTCATTTAATCAGAGAATTCACATACCAATCCATTGCCTCGTCCATACCTTTAGATATCTTGAATTGTGGTTGGTAATCTAATAATTTTTTAGCCTTATCTATATTAGCTTGCGAGTGCCTGACATCTCCAGACCTAAAATTTCTATAAATTGGTTTTTTCTTTTTCAATCCACTTATTCGTTGAATGAGTCTTTCTTCTATCATTTGATAAAGTTCGTTTAAGTTTGTTCGATCATTAAGTGCTACGTTGTATACATGATCGGTAGCCTCATCATTGTCAGTAGTTGCTGCGATTAAATTCATTTGCACCGTGTTATCAATATAACAAAAATCTCTACTAGTCTCTCCATCACCATTGATAAATACGTCTTCTTTATTTATGATACTTGCTATCCATTTTGGTATTACTGCTGCATACGCACCATTAGGATCTTGTCTTTTTCCAAATATATTAAAATATCTTAAACCTATAGTTTTAAATCCATAAGTCTTTGCGAAAACATTAGCATAGAGCTCATTAACAACTTTTGTAACCGCATAAGGACTTAGAGGATTGCCAATCTTATCTTCTACTTTTGGTAGGTCTTGATGATCACCATAAGTAGCGCTTGACGCAGCATAAACAAATCTTTTGACATTTTCATCTTTACTGGCAACCAACATATTTAAGAAGCCATCAATATTTGCTCTATTAGTATTAATTGGATCTTCAATTGATCTTGGAACCGATCCTAGTGCTGCCTGATGCAACACATAATTAACACCATTACATGCTTTCTTACAATCTTCTAATTTTCTTATATCCCCATTAATAAACTTAAAGTTATTACTTAAATTTTTATTGCTAGCCTTATTAGCATCTTCAATAGCTTGATCAATATTTTGTTGATAGCCTGTTTCAAAGTTATCTAAACCCACTACTTTTTGATCAAGAATAAGTAATTTTTCTAATAAATTGGAGCCAATGAACCCAGCAACACCAGTAATTAACCAAGTATTTTGATTATTCTTTAAGTGTTCTTGCAGCTGCAAATATTTTGACACTTATAGCCTTCCATCTGATTCATTAGTTTTAAGTAAATATTTGATGTCAAACAATACATGATTATCTTTACCAAAAGCTCTAATTTGATCCACTTTTAATGTTTTAAATTCATCATGTGCAACAGCTATTACAATTGCATCGTATTTACCTTTTATTGGTTTATCAATAGGTTTGATATTATATTTATATACAGCTTGATCTTTATTCACCCATGGATCATAGATATCAACATTGCAATTAAAGCTTTTAAATTCTTCAACTAAGCCTATTTTTTTATTATTCATATTTTAGATCTTCAAGCTAGGATATTATATTTATTAACCAATAATTCATCTAATTTTTTTTAATCCTTCCGACCAAATGTCTTCATACTTATCAATCATTTTTTTGATACTAAAGTTTTCGACAATACGTGTTCGTGCACGACTTTTTCGATCTTCCCAAGTCAATTGATCAGATAGTTTTTCGTTCATAGCATGAATAATAGATTCTGCCAATGCCTCAGGATTTCGAACTGGAACAGACCATCCTGTATTCCCCACAATAAAAGACGAATCTCCAGCATTTGTAGTAACACAAGGCGTTCCACAGGCCATCGCTTCATTTAATACATTTGGAAATGCTTCACTAGAAGAAGATAAAACGAATAGATCAATTGCATTCATCACTACTGGGATATCGTTGTGAGAACCAATTAAACTAACATTATCAGTTAAGCCCAACTCTAGAACTAAACTAGTGAGCTCCGAATTGCTCTTATCTAGATTGGTACCAACCAAAATGCAATGCCATCTTGTATTAATTTTAGCTTTTAATTTTTTTAAAGCTAATAATAAATTTTTATGATCTTTTTGCGGGTTATATCTTCCCACATTGCCAATTAAAAACTTATCAGAAATATTTAAATTATTTTTAAACGCAGAACTAAATTTATTATTATTAGTAAATTTAGAAACATCATATCCATTATTCACTATAACTCCCTTTGAACTAATAAAGCCAATGGCTTCTTGTGTTTCACGCGATTTATCTGCACAGTAAATAATTTTAGTGGGTATAAACTTAGATAAAAAAGAATTTAATTTAACAATTAAGATAGTTGAAAGTTTTGATTCGCCTCTAACCAAAATTGAATGATGTACACTCCAATACACATTCTTAATACCAGCCAAGCGAGCAATTATACCACCCATTAGATCACAATGAGGCATCCAAGTCTGCACTACGTCTGGATTAATCTTTTTAATAATTTTATAAATTTTACCTAAGGCAAATAAACTCATTTTTCCCCTATCTATATTCAAATAATAAGTTTCAATACCTGCTTCTTCCAACAGCGCTCCATACTTACCAGTGCTCATAAGAGATATAACATTATGCTTAAAATTACTACTTTTTGAAGTAGCCATTGTGCTCATCACAGACTCTGCGCCACCATCATTTAGACCAGTAATAATATGTAATACATTTTTTTTATCCTTGCGTATAATTTTTGATAATTTTATTGATTGTACCTGCAGCAAATATTTTTTTTCAGCATGCTCACGTATAATTTTTGCTAATTTTACTGATTGTACCTCCAACGAATATATTTTTTCAACAAGCTCACGTCCATTCTTACCCATGCTCTGACGTAAATTTTTATCATTCAAAAGCTTACGAAGTGCCTGCTCCCATTCATATGGCTCTTTAGCAAGCAATCCATTTCTATCATTTTCAACAATTTGCTTATTAACACCTACGGGTGATGCAACTACCGGTAAACCACAGGCCATATATTGGATCAATTTATAACCACACTTGCCCCTTTCCCATGAAGAATCTGTTAACGGCATAATACCTATATCAAAAGATTTAATTAACTGAACTTCAGTTTCTTCTGACCAGGGTATCACTTCGATTGGAAGTCCTTTAAAACTTTCTTCTTTAAAAGTTTCCTTGTTGCACCCAACTACCACTAAACGGATATCAAACTCTCTTAGCAATGACTTATAAATCGGTGCTATTGCTAAAAGATATTTATTTGTTGCTGGAGAACCTATCCAGCCAATCACTAAGGGTTTACTATTAGTTGATTGATCAAAAACATATCGTTTTGTATCAACTACAGTTGGGATCAGTTCAATTTGGTTTGCACCTGATAATTTAGCTTTTTTATATAAGTAATCGTTACCCACAATAACAAGACTGGAAGAACGCATAACAGTATCAATTTTTTTACCTAAAAATGTACGTATTATCCAATTCTGATTTTTATCGTAATTGTGAAAAATTGCATCATCATAATCTACAATAAGTATAACTCCTATAAGGCGAAGAAAGCGCTCCATAAAAGCGGGTAGATAAGGAAATATTTCTTTTTCTATCCATATCAAATCATAAGATTTGACTTTAAATAAAGTTTTAATTCTCAAATAATAACCAGAGAGTATCCATCGCCAATAAGATTTTCCTGAATATAAAGCTAACAAGTATTTATCAGAAAACAATGGCGAGATATCAGTTTCAATATTTTGTTGTTCCAAAAATGATAGATACTGAAAAAATCTAAGACGACTACTTGCACCCAATCTGTCATAACGGCTTAATAATAATACTTTAATTTTACGCATGGTTTAGCCTCAATTTATTTTAGTTTAATCATTTCATTTTTTTACCAAATACATATTTATAAAAGTATTATAAACATAGTTAAACATTTAATGACTGAACCTGTTAGGTTATTTCCTATATTATCGTTTTTTTACCCTACATTCCAATCCATTGGAACCAGGTCTCATTTCCGATATCAGTTCTAATTTACTAGCATTAAGAGAGTTAATAATTTGCTCTAATTTTTTTTAATTGATAGCGAATTTCATAACAAGGAAATAGATAACAAAAATTCTCTTCATACAATTCCTTCATATAGTTACATGAATTAAATAAATAACCAATAATGGATTTAAAAGCATATCTACCATAAAATGGTTTGGGTGATTTAAATATTAAATCAACGGACACTAAAGTAAATCTTAAATCCTTTTGATAAGTAGGAATTTTTCTTGAAAAAATGCTGCTGTAGCTCATATAGCAAAATGTATATAAACCAAAGAATTTCTGATGTGTTGGATCTGAATAAAAATATGGGTTTGTAAAGTGAGGAGCCACAAAATCGATGACACCACCTGGTTTTATAATCCTCTCTAATTCTGACATAAAAAGATCAAGATTACTAATGTGCTCAATAAAATGATATGATGAAATATGAGCTACACAAGAGTCTGGAAATTTCTTAAAAACTTCAAAAATATCCCCAACAATATCAACTTCGGGATAATCAAGAATATCGATGCCAATAGCCGTAGGATTCTTTTTTTTAGCTCCACATCCTAACTCAATTATTAATGAACTAGATGTTGTTAAGCCAACTAAAAGTTCATTCTTATCTATCACTTTATTCATTTTCAATCCACATTACCAAAAAGTCTTATTATTTAAATCCTCTTCTAAATCTTATATATATATGAAAAAACATGGCTCTAATACGGTTAATTTTATTTCCATCCTTCGAGTAAAATGCCATTCGTGTATGAGGAATTAAGTGAAAAAAAGATTCAAGTAATTGGTCTCCATTCAAGACTTTATTTTTAATACCATATTTCCATAAAATAAAACAAAAACTCAATTGATCTCTAATGCTATAGTTATCAACAATATTCCACCATTCCTCATTGAAAATTTTTACATCTTCATTATTATTTCGTCTAACCAATATTCCACTCATTGTTAACCCATTATTCTTTGGATATTCTAAACTTTTATACCACTTCATTTGTTTACTTATGATGCTAAATTTATCCATACCTCTTAATTGACACACTCTAGCTTCTTTATATATGCAATCTCTTTGTGGGTGTTTAAATGAAGAAAGATTTTCACCTTTACAAACATTAAATACAAAATCAACAATAGAACTCACTATTGTAAAAGAGCCGTCCACCCAAACACTAAAATCATAGTTCATCATAACTTTATGAGATAAAATCTTTAATGCTCTAGCTGACATTCTTGGGTCACGATATAAAAAAGGTAATAAAATTACATTCCATTTATCTGATATTAAAGATGAGTTGTCAGTAAAACAAAAATAATCAATTTCATTTTCAATTTTATTGGGTTCTTTTAATTTGTCATAATTCCCAAATATTGCTGTATATACTGCAACTCTTTTTTTTTTTTTGTTTTTTAATTATGGTT
>Ga0209709_10002600_pt1 | contig 15585 bp, 10 predicted proteins | sample ArcticOcean_MG_C_2_FD_187435 | JGI IMG/M metagenome (GOLD analysis project Ga0209709, IMG submission 187435) | Marine microbial communities from western Arctic Ocean - ArcticOcean_MG_CB4_136 (SPAdes) (version 2) | ecosystem: Environmental > Aquatic > Marine > Oceanic | place: Arctic Ocean... | reverse complement strand
GGCAATTATAGCAGCTTGATCATTAAGATTTCTCTTAAGAGCTTTATCTAATTTTTTTTGTGTATCCTCTAAAGACAAATTCATAACTATTTGAAATTCAGAAAGTATTCTTTCGTACGCTTTTTCAAATAATTGCCTTTCACTATATGACTGGTCAACCATAAGATCGTCACCCTTGTTAAGATCTCTTACGACTTCAGCAAGGTCATAGATTTTACCAGAAGTTATTTTTTGTTCATATTCTTGAGCCCTTCTACTCCACATAGATCTTTTAATTTTAGGTTTACTTTTTAATATTGAGATAGATTTATTGACCTGATTAATTGTTGCTAGTGGTCTTAAATTAGATTGTTTGTTAACTGGCAAGAGACCAAGGGCCTTATCTTTTTCAAACTTAATCTCATAACATTGTACTTGAATACCACCAATAGTTTTTGAACTAACAGTAAGTATTTGACCAACACCATGCTTTGGGTACACAACATAATCTTTAGCCTTGTATTCTTTTTTTTCAGTTTCTTGTTTTTTAATTTTTTTAATTTCAGGTTTTTGTTCGTTAGTTTTTGCAATTCTTAAATTATCTGTTTGTTTTTCATCAGTTTTTTTAAAAGTAGAATTTTTTTTAATTAAATTTTTGTTTTTAATTTTAGTAATTTTTTTTACTTTTTGAGTAGCAGTTTTTTTTATATTCTTTTTTAATGTTACAACTTTTTTTATTTTAACAGATTTAGAAATGGATTTTTTTTTAGTAGGTGATTTTTTAAAGGTTTTCTTTAAAATATTTTTCAAACTTATTTTCTTCATCTTTATACTTTTCATGATCCATGGGAGGATCTTTTTTTATATTTAAGTTGGGCCAAATCTCTGAATATTTTGTATTCACTTCTAGCCATTTTTCACTACCAGCTTGTGTATCTGCGACTATTGCATCTACTGGACATTCTGGCTCACAAACGCCACAATCTATACACTCATCCGGTTTGATTACAAGCATATTTTTTCCCTCATAAAAACAATCTACAGGACAAACCTCAACACAGTCCATTAGTTTACATTTAATGCATTTGTCGTTTACTAGATAGGTCATTTATTTAATTTTTTTTTTATTCTCTCTTTTATATCACCCATTACTTTATTATCTAAATAAAGTAAACCACCTAATCTTCTCATAAGATTTGACTCATACATATCCTCTTCTTCATTAGAATAGATAATATTCCATAATGTTTCAATAATTTGAACTTTAAATTCATTGTTTGAATTTTTAATCTCCTTTGTAAAATCTAATATTTGATTGGAATTTTCCTCTTCAATTTCTGCATTAGATATTATTTGATCTATTTTAAGTTTTTCAGCTCCCAATCTAATTAGAGTTTTTTTAATAATTTCTCTTTCTTTATCAGTATAATTTTCATCAATTTTAGCCGCATGAATAAATAAAGAAGCTGTTTTTGATAATAAAGTATCTTTTGTTTCTGTATTTGATTTATTTTTTGTGAAATTAAACATTATTTAAAATTTATCTTCTTTAATACATTAAATGGGCTATCTGTGACATTACCCCTTTTGACATATTTGTTAATTTTCTGCTTTATTGGACTATATTTAAAATAAAATTCATTATCTTTTTCAAAAGTTTTATAGTTCATTTTTTTAATTAGTTTTAAAAAGTTATCCTTACTACACCCTAATAAATTTAACATTTCTGGTATAAGTTTTATTTCACTTTTATTATCAATATTAGAATTGATTATTTGCATAAATAATCTTTCTAAAATATCTATTCTAACAAAAAAATTTTCAAAATTTTCAAAACCACATAAAAGCATAAAATTTTTGTTTTTAGCATCTTTATTTTCTATAAAGTTTAATCCAAAAGTAGGTGGTTTGAGATTAAAAAATTTCTGATGAAAATTTTTCCACAGTAAAATTCTTAAAGATACAGCTTCAGGCTTTAGCAATCTAAATAAAAAAACATGATATCTTCCAAATTTTACACCCAGATCTCTCAAAACTTTTCTTTCTTCTTGGCCAAGATTTTTTAAATAGTCTGCCACACCTTCTCTTTTTATAACACCATTATTTTCATATAGTTGATAAGCTAGGGCTTTAATAGATGAGTTGCTTTCTTTTAAATTTTTTAAATCTACTAAGCTTTTTAAAACAAGTTTAATTTTGTCTTTAATCCATTTCTCAATAAATTCAGATAGTTTTTGTTTGTCATTATTTTCTAAGATATCATCTACTATTAAAAATATTTCAGGGTTTAAATAATCTTTACCTGCTTCTAATTTAGCTATAGGAAAATTTTTCCAATATATCTTAAAATCATCTCTTATTTCTATTAAGCCTGTATCGATAATTGTTTGAATTCTTTTTTGGAGTTCTGGGCCTACAGTTTGTCTTGCAGCTTTTTTTAATGATTTAATGTCAGTTTCAAGGGCTCCTGTCTTTAAGTCCATTTCAAACTTTAATCCTTTTAAATTACCAATAAATTGTTCGTCTATTATTACTTTATCGTCTTGCATTATTTCTGTTTTAAAATCCATGTCTTGTTTTAATCCTCTTGCAAGTACACTTGCTCTTTTGTCAATAAAACTTTTAGTAAGTTCTTCATGTAATCTATCGGATAGTTTATCTTCTAATAATTTTGTTTTTTCAACCCAATAATTTTGGTTTTCAACCCAATTTTTTTTATTTGAAACATACGACCAAGTTCTAACATTTGCAATTCTGTTAGATATAGAGTCGATATTACCGTCAATTTTATCTAAGTTTGAAAGCTGTTGTTGCATATAGCTACTTTTAACTTTGCCTTCTTTGCTATTAAGAAAACCAAAAACTTTACTTATTACTTCTAAATGGTTTCCATAAGTTTTTTTTACAAAATCTGGTATCTGACAACATTCCCACAATAAACTTAAATCTTTTTCATTATTGGAAATTTTGTGAGCATTAAGATCTCTAAGAAAATACTTTAAAATTTTTTCATCTTCGCATTCATTTATTTTTCTTAGCCAACTCTTACTAGGTCTTTCATTTAGTGATTTAATTAAACTTGCTGCATTATTAAAATTAAGATTTGAATTTCTCCAAAAAAGAGTATTTAATTCTCCAAATTTGTGATTTTCTATTAGGTCTATGTCTTCTGCAGTAAACTCTCCACATTCACCTGTAATTCCAAAATTACCATCATTTAAATATCTGCCAGCTCTTCCTGCTATTTGACCGATTTCAGAAATGTTTAACCTCCTCAGTTTTTTTCCATCAAATTTTTTCAAATTTGAAAAATAAACACTATCAAGGTCCATGTTAATTCCCATACCAATTGCATCAGTAGCAACTAAAAAATCAACATCACCAGATTGATATAATTCAACCTGTGAGTTTCTTGTTTTTGGGCTGAGTGATCCCATTACAATTGCAGCACCACCCTTTTGTCTTCTTATTAATTCAGCAATTGCATAAACTTCTTCTGTTGAAAAGGCAATAATTACGCTTTTCCTATCTATCCTAGAAATTTTTTTATGACCAGTATAGGAAAGTTTGGATAATCTTTCTCTATTAATAAATTGTGTATCTTCATCTAATTTAACAATAATATTTTTAACAGTATTAGAACCCATAAACATTGTTAGTTTTTCACCTCTTAAGTTTAAAAGACGATCTGTAAAAATATGTCCTCTCTCATGGTCTGCACACATTTGAATTTCGTCTATAGCAACAAAATCTAAATTTTTATCAATTGGCATTGATTCCACTGTACACAGGAAATATTTTGCATCAGGAGGTATTATTTTTTCTTCCCCCGTAATAAGAGCTACTTTTTGAGAGTCAATTTTTTTGATTATTTTATCATAAACTTCCCTAGCCAATAATCTTAATGGAAATCCTATCATTCCCGAATCAAAAGAAAGCATAGTTTCAATTGCCAAGAACGTTTTACCTGTATTTGTCGGACCTAGAACAGCATTGAGTTTATTTTTTTTCATTTCTATCTTTAGTGTATCAAATTATTTATCTACCACATGTTGTTAGCTAGAAAGAACAAAAATAGTCTAAAACATGACCGAATCGTTGGGTAAAAGTTCTCATTTTCCTTCTGTCTCTTAGATCAAGCTAGCACAATTAAAAAATTATTTACTAATAATTTTTTTCTCAAAGTTTAAAAATAAATATTTAACCACCAGGACCTAAGTTTGAAGGTTTAATTTTTAAGATTTTCCAGATACCAGATGCTGAGGTTATAATTTTATCATTGCACATCAACTCACAAAATAAAAATATGAGCGTATTAGTTTTCTTCAGAATTCTTGTAAAACCAGTTATTTCATCACCTACTTTAGAAGCACCAATAAATTTCAAATCTAATGAAATTGTTACACACGGTGCATTTCCAGCAGCTCTATGAGCGGCAGTTCCGGCGCCAGCATCTATTAAAGCAGAGAGATATCCACCATGGCTTATCCCAGCAGCATTTAAATGATTTTCGTTAATAGTAGATTTAAACTCATATTTAGTTTCAGAAATTGTTCTAAATAAAACACCACCATTGTGTTTCATGAATCCTGGCTTAATACTTATTTGTTCAAATTTATTAGACATAACTTTTTATAATATAAAAGTTAAAATTAATAAAACTATAAAAATAATGCCAAAAAAATAGATTACAGACATTTGTAAAGATGATTTAGTTAGCCATTCAAACATATTTCATACCTCTTTTTTTGGTGGACCGCCCAGAACTCGAATCTGGAATCTCCCGGTTCGTAGCCGAGCGCCTTATCCAATTTGGCCAGCAGTCCTTAATTAAATAATTTATCAACATAACAAAGTTTTTGATGTAATTTAACTTATAAAATATTATGTTCTATTTATAATGAGTAATAAATCAAATACTATAGTCATAGTCGCTGCTAAAAGAACACCAATAGGCTCCTTCAAGGGATCATTGAAAGGACTGAGAGCAGATCAATTGGGAACATTAGTAATTGAAGAAGTAATTGATTTAGTAAAATTACAAAAAGAAGATATTGATGAAGTAATTATGGGGCAAGTTCTAACTTCGGGAGCAGGCCAAAATCCAGCAAGACAAGCTGCAGTAAATGCTGGAGTTCCATTTTCTAAACCTGCCTATACAATTAATCAAGTTTGTGGATCAGGTTTAAGATCTATAGTTTCTGGCTATCAATCGATAAAGCTAGGTGAAAATAAAATTATTATTGCTGGTGGTCAAGAAAATATGTCTAGAGCACTACATGCCATATCTTATAGAGAGGATAAAAAACTATCAGAAGATAAGTTGATTGATACGATGATTACTGATGGATTAGTTGATGCTTTTAACAATTACCATATGGGTGTTACAGCAGAAAATGTTTCTCAAAAATATAAAATTTCAAGAGAAGAACAAGATATATTTGCATTAAATTCGCAGCAAAAAGCTCAAAGAGCTATAATTCAGAATCAATTTAAAAATGAAATAACAGAAATAGAGATAGATAATAATAAAATTTTATTTTCAAATGACGAACATCCTAGAACTAATGTGGACTTAGAAAGTTTAAGAAATTTAAAGACTATTTTTAAAGAAAACGGAACAGTGACAGCAGGAAATTCCTCTGGATTAAATGATGGAGCTGCAGCTGTTATTTTAATGTCTCAGCAAGAAGCAGAATTAAGATCTATCAAACCATTAGTAAAAATTGTTTCTTGGGCAACTTGTGGCGTTGATCCATCTTTAATGGGGCTAGGACCAATTCCTTCAGTAAATATAGCATTAGAAAAAGCTGGATGGAAAATCAATGAAGTAGACTTATTTGAAATTAATGAAGCTTTTGCAGCTCAAAGTATTGCTGTAATAAAAGATCTTAAAATTCCTAATAAAAAAGTAAATGTAAATGGTGGTGCAATAGCATTAGGCCATCCTATTGGAGCGTCAGGTGCAAGAATATTAGTGACACTAATCCATGAAATGATTAGACAAGATAAGAATAAAGGATGTGCAACACTTTGTATTGGTGGGGGCATGGGTATTGCCATGTGTATTGAAAAAAATTAAAAAGATCTGCTTTTAAAATATTTATACAATAAAGCTTTTTGAATCCAAAATTTTGCATCCAAATCTGACTTATTTCTAAAATTAATTATTTTTTTTAATAAGATTCTAATCATTATAGATAAGTGACACATAAGATTGTCCAAAAAAGGCTTTAAATGTGGTAAAAATATATCGAATATATTTATTATAAGTATATAAATCGATTTAATAATGAGTCAAAAATTACTTGTTCCAGATATTGGAGATTTTGAAAAAGTTGAGGTTATCGAGCTTTTAATAAAAGTTGGAGACAAAATTGAAATAAACGATCCAATTATTACAATTGAAAGTGATAAATCTAGTGTTGAAATTCCCTCAGTTAGTAAGGGAATTGTTGAATTAATTAATGTTAAGGTGGGTGATAAAGTTTCGAAAGGAGATTTAATTTTGAGTATCTCTTCATCAAAAGAAATTCCTGTAGAAAAAATAATTCCAAAAGATACTGAAAATATTATTAAAGAAGCAGAAACTATTCTAAAAAATCAAAAAGAAAGAACCATTAAAACAAGACCTACTATAGATGAAAAACAAAAAATCATTAAGCCCACAAATGAAAATGACATAGACCCTTTAGAGACCAATGATTGGCTGGAGTCTATGTCAGCGGTACTTGAAAAAGATGGCAAGCATAGAGCGCAATTTTTGATAAAAGAATTAATTGATTATTCATATAAAGAAGGATCAGATTTAGTTTTATCTAGAAACACCCCTTACATAAATACTATAACTCCTGAAAAAGAAACCAAATCTAAAGGTGATCAAAATATTGAAAGAAGAATTAGATCTTTAATAAGATGGAATGCAGCAGCAATGGTGGTGAGAGCAAATAAAAAATTTCCAGAGCTAGGTGGACATATTGGAACTTTTGCATCTGCAGCAACACTTTATGATGTTGGAATGAATCATTTTTGGCGAGCTAAGAATAATAAATTTGGAGGTGATTTAGTTTATTTTCAAGGTCATAGTGCACCAGGAGTTTATGCAAGAGCATTTTTAGAAGGAAGACTTAATGAAAAACAATTAGATAGTTTTAGACAAGAAGTAAAACCAGGGGGGCTTTCATCATACCCACATCCTTGGCTAATGCCAAATTTTTGGCAATTCCCAACTGTTTCAATGGGTCTAGGACCTATGCTTGCTATTTATCAAGCAAGATACATGAAATATTTAATTAATAGAGGGTTAATAAAAGATGAGGGTAGAAAAGTTTGGGCGTTTTTAGGAGATGGAGAAATGGATGAACCTGAGTCCCTAGGAGCCATAGGTTTGGCTGCCAGAGAAAAATTAGATAATTTGATTTTTGTAGTTAATTGTAATTTACAAAGATTAGATGGGCCAGTCAGAGGTAATGGAAAGATAATACAAGAATTAGAGGGAATTTTTAGAGGAGCAGGATGGAATGTTATTAAAGTTATTTGGGGCTCTTATTGGGACTCTTTAATAGCAAATGATAAAACTGGTCATTTAGCAAAAGTTATGAATGAAACCTTAGATGGTGAATATCAAGCAATGAAAGCGAGAGATGGTTTATATGTAAGAGAAAATTTTTTTGGAAAATATACAGAAACGAAAGAGCTAGTGTCCAGCTTATCAGATAAAGATATTTGGAGGTTGAATAGAGGAGGTCACGACCCCCACAAAGTATATGCAGCATACGATCAAGCAATGAAAAATGAAGGTAGCCCAACAGTTATAATAGCCAAGACAATTAAAGGTTATGGAATGGGAAAAACTGGAGAAAGTGTTAACACAAGCCATCAGACAAAAAAATTAGATGTTGATGATTTATTATACTACAGAGATCGGTTTGATGTTCCATTAACAGACGAGCAAGTAAGAAATGTACAATATTTTAAACCAGATGAAAAATCACCTGAAATTAAATATATCAAGGAAAGAAGACTTAGCTTAGGTGGCTTTATTCCAGAGAGGACAAGTTATTCAAAACCAATTAAAGCTCCAGCAAAAGATATTTTTGACTTTATGAAAATATCTACTGGAGAAAAAGAAATGTCTACCACGATGGCATTAGTTAGAATGCTTACAAATTTATTAAGAGATAAAAATGTAGCACCAAGGCTGGTTCCGATTATACCAGATGAAGCAAGAACTTTTGGAATGGAAGGATTTTTCCAAAAAATTGGAATTTATGCTCATGAGGGACAAAAATATGAACCTGAGGACTCAGCCCAACTAAGTTCATATAGAGAAGAAAAAAGTGGACAGGTTTTAGAGGAAGGAATAAATGAAGCAGGGGCAATGTCATCATGGATAGCTGCTGCCACAGCTTATACTAATCATGATATTGAGATGATTCCAATTTATCTTTTTTATTCTATGTTTGGTTTTCAAAGAATCGGTGACTTAGCATGGGCAGCAGGTGACAGCCAGGCTAGAGGTTTTTTAATAGGAGCAACAGCAGGAAGAACAACTCTAGCTGGTGAAGGCCTACAACATCAGGACGGACATAGTCATTTAATAGCATCTACTATCCCAAACTGTGTATCTTATGACCCAACTTTTCACTACGAATTAGCAGTTATTTTTAGAGAAGGGTTGAGAAGAATGCATGAAAAAAATGAAAATATTTTTTATTATATAACAACTATGAATGAAAATTATTCTCATCCAGCGATACCAAAAGATAAAGATTGTGAAGAAGGTATTTTAAAAGGAATGTATAAAATCAAGGAATTTAATAAATTTAAAAAAACTAAAATTCAACTTTTAGGGTCAGGAACAATTTTAAGAGAAATGTTGGCTGGGGCAGAAATCCTTCAAAATGAATATCATATAGATAGTGAAGTTTGGAGCGTGACAAGCTTCAGTGAATTGAGAAGAGAAGGAATGGAAGCTGAACGATATAATCTCTTAAACCCAGATCAGGATCAAAAAATTTCGTACGTAGAACAATGCCTAGGTAAAACAGAGGGACCTATTATGGCTGCTTCAGATTATATGAGGATAAACTCTGATCAAATTAGACCTTATACAAAAAAGAGTTTTTACTCTTTAGGGACAGATGGATATGGAAGAAGCGATACAAGAAAAAAATTAAGAAAATTTTTTGAAGTAGACAAAGAACATATCGTTGCTTATGGATTAAGTATTCTTGCAAAAGAACAATTGATTGCTTCAAAATATGCAAAGGAAGCAATAAAAAAGTACAATATAGACACACAAAAACCAATGCCCACAAAGTTATAAAATGTCAGATACTGAAATTAAGGTCCCTAACATTGGTGAATTTAAAGACACAGAAGTGATTGAGGTATTAGTGTCAGTTGGAAAAAAAGTAAAAAAAAACGATCCTTTAATAACAATAGAGAGTGACAAGTCTAGTATTGAAATACCTTCTCCTTTTGATGGAAAGGTTAAATTATTAAATATTAAAGTCGGTGATAAAGTTTCTGAAGGAAGCACTATATTGGTAATAGAAATCAATGAAAAAATTACACAGCAAGTACCCCAAAAAAAAGAAATAAATCAGGTCAAAAAAGAAAAAAAAATAATTGAGAAAGATCTAAAACAAAACTTAAAAGAAAGAAATGTTTTAGAAAAAATTTCTGCTAGCCCAAAAGCTCGTAAATTTGCTAGAGAGCTTGGAGTAAATATAGATCAAGTTACAGGAAGTGAAAGGCAAGGTAGAGTAATTGAAGGTGATATAAAAAAATTTGTATCCTCACATATAAATAAAAATCTCGATTCTCAAAAAAAAAAAATTACAAATGAATTTTTCCATTCTGATTTTGGTGAAATTGAAGTTCAAGATATACCGAGAGTAAAAAAAATAGCATCAACTTACCTAGTTAACTCATGGACAACTATTCCGCATGTTACAAATCATGACGAAGCTGATATTACTGAATTAGAAGATTTTAGAAATTCACTTAAAGATATTTATACAGGAGAAAGAAAAAAGGTTACACCTTTAGCATTTATAGTAAAAGCTTTAGTTGCTACACTAAAAAAATTCCCAATATTCAATTCATCCATTGATGACATAGAAAATGGTAAGATTACTATTAAAAAATATTTTCACATAGGTATTGCTGTAGACACTAAGCATGGGTTGATGGTTCCAAAAGTAAGAAATGCTAATAGTAAAAATATTAATTATATAAGTAGTGAGTTAAAAGAAATAAGTGAAAAGTGTAGAGATTTAAAAATAGATAAAAAGGAATTTTTTGGGGGGTCTATGACCATTACAAGCCTGGGGGGTATAGGTGGATCATTTTTTACACCTATAATAAATTATCCAGAGGTAGCAATTCTAGGAATTGGAAGATCAGAAAAAAAACAAGTTTTGACTAATGGTAAATTTCAAGTACGAACTATGCTTCCACTTTCATTATCTTATGATCATAGAATTATAGATGGTGCTGAAGCAGCAAGATTTAATAATGAGCTCAAAGAGAATCTTGGTAAAAACTTTGCTTATAAATTAGCTATATAAATCTCCAGATGTCTAAAACATTTTCATTATTAAGCGCATTACTTTGTACTTTTATTTGGGGAACTACATTCATAGCTCAAGACACGGGTATGGACGATATTGGTCCATTTACCTTTAATACTGTTAGATTTTTTGTAGGGTTTTTAGCGGTAGCGCCGCTAGCTTTTATTTTTGAAAAAAAAAAAATTAAAACTTTATTAAAAAAGAATAAAAAAAATTTTGCACGATTGATAACTTTAATTGGTTTGTCGTTATTTTTAGGTACAGCACTTCAACAAGTAGCTCTAATTTATACAGATGTAGCAAATGCAGCATTTTTTACTATTTTTTATGTGCCGATGGTGCCATTTATAATTTTTTTTATGTACAAAAAGCCTGTTCATTGGAGTATTTGGCCAGCTATTTTTCTTTGTGTAATGGGCGGATATCTTTTAACTAATTTTTATAATGCAACGGTTAGGATTGGAGATACACTTGTTATAATAGGTGCTTTTTTTTGGAGTACACATATTATTTTTACTGGACAGATTATAAAAAATTATAATTTACCATTAACAATAGGAGCAATACAGACCATAATTGTTGCCCTATTATCTCTAGTTGTAGGATTAATTTTTGAAGATTTTATTTGGGTAAATATTCTTAAAGAAAAATTTCAAATTTTATATGCAGGTATTTTATCTGGTGGCCTTGCATTTGTTTTACAAATTTATGCCCAAAAAAATATCTCCGCTGCCCCTTCTGCAATAATTTTTTCTTTAGAGGGGGTTTTTGCAATAATTGCTGCGTGGATTTTATTAAATCAAGTTTTAGATATAAATAATTTGTTGGGTTGTTTATTTATTCTATTTGGTGTTTTGTTCTCTCAATTAGCTCCAATGTTTAAAAAAAATTAATTATATATCATTATAAACAAAATTATTCCTAACACCATTCTATATACAACAAAAATATTTAATGAAAATTTATTTATATAATCAAGAAAAAATTTAACTGTAATATATGAAAAAAAAAAAGAAAGTGATATTGCAATTAATACAAAATAATTAAATTCAAAGCTTTGCTGAAAAATATCTTTTAAGCTAAGAACACTTGCACCAGCTAGAGCAGGTATTGATAATAAAAAAGAAATTTTACTAGCATCAAATCTGTTAAATTTTAAAAACCTACCTGCTGTAATTGTTATTCCAGCCCTGCTAACTCCCGGTATTAGAGCAAGCGTTTGAAAAAAACCGATATATAAAATTGCTTTTAAATCTAAATTTGAATTTATGTTTTTAGTAAATTTATTTTTGTCAGCAATATACAAAACTATACCAAAAATTATCGTAGTCCATGCAATTACTTTAACATCTCTTAATAAATAAATTAGTTCAGTGTTGTAAAGAAAATATCCAACAATTATAATTGGTAAAGAGCCAGCTATTAATAGTGTCAGTAATTTTTTATTATTTTGGATATTTAATAAATCTTTTCTAAAATAAAATATAATTGCAAATAACGACCCTAGATGTAAACTTACATCTATTAGCAAAGAATTTGATTTAAAATCATGTAGTGTGGAAATAATAATCAAATGTGCTGATGAACTAATAGGTAAAAATTCTGATACACCTTGTATTAAAGATAAAATTATAATTTCAATAAGATTTGATAACATTGTAACTTCCTTCGTAACTTAATTATCTCTCAAATAAAACAAATCCATGACAGCATAATAGGTATGCAAAAATTAAAAAATTGTTGTTTTTAAATGTTTTTTTAAAAATAAAGGTCAATAATACTGCCCTTATTCTTCTTTTACTTAGTAAAATCTTTAGATATTATGAGACAAAAAAAGGGAAAAATGTCAGATAAAATGCTTAAATTTATTAAAATAGGTCAGCAAAATCCACCTAAACGAAAAGTTCCCAATAGAAAAGAAGACTTTAATGAGATCTATAAAGATTTTATAGAAGAAAAAGCTGGAGAACAAGCAAGCCGATGTTCTCAATGTGGAGTCCCATTTTGTCAAATTCACTGTCCTCTAAGCAATAATATCCCAGATTGGTTAAAGCTAACAGCAGAGGGAAGATTAAAAGAGGCTTATGAGTTATCTCAAAGCACAAACAATATGCCAGAAGTATGTGGTAGAATTTGTCCACAAGATAGATTGTGTGAAGGTAATTGTGTTATTGAGCAATCTGGACATGGTACCGTTACTATTGGATCAGTTGAAAAATATATTACAGATACGGCTTGGACTGAAGGGTGGGTCAAACCAATAGAAGTTAAAAATGAAAAAAATCAAAGCGTAGGAATCATTGGAGCAGGGCCTGCCGGATTAGCAGCTGGGGAACAATTAAGAAAATTAGGATACCAAATTACAATATATGATCGTTATGATAGAGCTGGTGGATTACTAATTTATGGAATTCCAAATTTTAAATTAGAAAAATTTGTAGTGGAAAGAAGAACAAAAATTTTAGAGAAGGGTGGAATAAAATTTATTAAAAACTATGAAGTGGGTAAAGATGTTACTCTAGATCAGTTAAGAGAAAAACATGATGCAATATTAGTAGCAACAGGAGTTTATAAAGCAAGAGAGGTGGACTTACCTGGAAATAATTTAGCAAATATTTTTCCAGCAATGGAATTTTTAACAGCATCAAATAAAAAAGGATTAGGTGATAAAGTAAAATTATTTGATAATGGAACTTTAAACGCAGAAGGAAAAGATATTGTTGTAATAGGTGGTGGCGATACTGCAATGGATTGTGTAAGAACTTCTATAAGACAAAATGCAAAATCTGTAAAATGCTTATATAGAAGAGATAAAAAAAATATGCCAGGATCAGCTCGTGAAGTTGCTAACGCAGAAGAAGAAGGAGTTGAATTTGTTTGGTTATCTAGTCCCAAAGAATTTATAGGAAAAAATAAAATTGAAACCTTAGTTGTTGACAAAATAAAACTGGGTGAACCAGATGATAGTGGAAGAAGCAAGCCAGAAATCAAAAAAAATTCTGAATTTAATATTAAAGCAGATATGGTTATAAAAGCATTAGGATTTGATCCAGAAAACTTACCCATATTATTTAATTCAAAGGATTTACAAGTATCAAGATGGGGAACCTTAAAAGTAGATTTTGATACAATGGAAAGTAATTTGTCGGGAGTATTTGCTGCAGGTGATATAGTCAGGGGAGCATCATTAGTAGTTTGGGCTATTAGAGATGGAAGAGATGTAGCTGAGTCGATTAGAAAATTTTTAGAACGAAAAGAATTAAAAACTTCAAAAGTTGCATAATGAAAAAATATTTAAAAAATCTTAAAATTCTAGAAGATGGTCGTGTTTATAACAAAAGCATGGAGCACGATGCATGTGGAGTGGGTTTAATAGCTTCCACAGAAGGTAAAAAATCAAGAAAAGTAGTTGAATATGGGATAAATGCTTTAAAGGCGGTTTTCCACAGAGGGGCAGTTGATGCAGATGGAAAAACAGGTGATGGAGCAGGAATTCATTTAGAAATTCCCTCTGATTTTTTCACAGAAAAAATAGAACTCACAGGCCACAAACATGATGACTCAGAAATTTGTGTAGGAATGATTTTTCTACCTAGAAATAATTATGAAGCACAAGAAAATGTCAGAACTTTAGTTGAAAGTGAACTTACTAAGAGTAATTTTAGTATTTATGGTTGGAGGCAAGTTCCAGTAAATACAAAAGTTCTAGGGGAAAAAGCAAATTTTACAAGACCAGAAATTACTCAGGTACTATTTAAAAACAATGACAAAAATTTAATTGGAAAAAAACTAGAGCGTAAACTTTATGAATCTAGAAGAAAAATAGAAAAGGAAGCAATTAAAAATGCAATAGAGGGATTTTATATTTGCTCACTTAGTTCTAAATCTATTATTTATAAAGGAATGTTTTTGGCAGAGTCCATTGCAGATTTTTATATAGATTTAAAAGACGAAAGATTTATATCTCGTTATGCAATATTTCATCAAAGATTTTCTACGAATACAGCCCCTAGTTGGGATCTTGCTCAACCCTTTAGAGCAATAGCTCACAATGGAGAAATAAATACTTTAAAAGGAAACTATAATTGGATGAAAGTTCATGAACAAGAAATGGATAGTCCATTATTTGAAGATATGGAAAATTTAAAACCAGTTATACCAGCTGGCTCATCAGACTCAGCAGCTCTTGATAGTGTTTTTGAATTACTAAATATTTCAGGTCAACCAGCTCCACTTGCAAAATTAATGTTAATCCCAGATGCATGGTCTAAAAAAAGCAAAACGTTATCCAAAGATCATCAGCAGTTGTTTAACTTTTTGAATAGCACAATGGAGCCATGGGATGGACCAGCTGCGATTGCAGGCACAGACAATGAATGGGTTATAGCTGCAACCGATCGAAATGGACTTCGTCCTATGAGGTATACAATTACCAAGGACAAAATACTTTGCGCAGGGTCTGAGACAGGAATGGTAGAACTAGATGAAAAAAAAATTATCACAAAAGGAAGGTTGGGACCTGGAGAAATTATAGGAGTTAGAATAGAAAAAGGAAAAGTTTTTACTAACAGTGAAATAAAAAATTATTTAGCAAAAGAATATAAACATTTTAACAATCAAATTATTGAGTTGGATAAAAAACTTACTGTAAAAAATGAGAAATTTATTTTTTCTGGAGAAGAGCTTAGAAAAAGACAACACTCATTTGGATACAGTTTAGAAGACTTAGAGCTCATCTTACATCCAATGGCAGAGGACGCTAAAGAAGCAATTGGCTCAATGGGTGACGATACACCACTTGCTGTATTATCAGACAAGTATAGGCCTCTTTATCACTTTTTTAGACAGAATTTTAGCCAAGTAACTAATCCTCCTATTGATTCATTAAGAGAAAACAAAATTATGAGTTTAAAAACAAGATTTGGAAATCTTGGAAATATTTTAGATTTTACAAATTTAACCCAAGAAAACATATATGTTTTAAGTAGCCCTATCTTATCAAACTCACAATTAGAAAAATTTATTA
>Ga0209709_10002599_pt1 | contig 15586 bp, 12 predicted proteins | sample ArcticOcean_MG_C_2_FD_187435 | JGI IMG/M metagenome (GOLD analysis project Ga0209709, IMG submission 187435) | Marine microbial communities from western Arctic Ocean - ArcticOcean_MG_CB4_136 (SPAdes) (version 2) | ecosystem: Environmental > Aquatic > Marine > Oceanic | place: Arctic Ocean... | reverse complement strand
AAAGCTGCCGTTGCAGCAAAACTAAATACAAAGATCTCGCAGATAGTCGAACTGCGCCTACGCAAACACTCTATCGACGCACGCCAGCGCACGATTAAGGTGCAGTTGCGCTTTGAAGTTGGGGTCGGGGAATCACTCGCGCCAGAACCTGAACTGCACCCAAAATACCCAACGGCATCATCCGATGCAAAGAAAGTTATCATCGTCGGCTGTGGTCCCGCGGGGCTGTTTGCCGCTTTGCGCTGTCTGGAGCTTGGGCTGAAACCAATAATCCTCGAACGTGGTAAAGACGCCTCTGCCCGTCGATTTGATCTAGGTCCAATCCTGAAAGAAGGTCGGGTGATCGAAGACTCCAACTATTGCTTCGGCGAAGGTGGCGCGGGTACTTTTTCCGACGGCAAGCTCTACACCCGTGCTACGAAGCGTGGCCCCGTCCGGACAATCTATGAAACGCTCGTCGCCCACGGTGCGCCTGAACGCATCCTTATCGATGCGCACCCCCACATTGGCTCAAACCTCTTACCAAAGGTCGTCATGGCGATGCGCGAATCGATCCGTAGCGCGGGCGGCGAAGTGTATTTCGGCACAAAGGTAGAATCATTCATCATCCATGAGAGAAAAATGGCTGGCGTGCGCACCACCGATGGTCGTGAGTTTTTGAGTGGCCAAGTCATTCTCGCTACTGGTCATTCAGCGCGCGACATTTACGAGCAACTACACGCACAAAATGTGCAACTAGAGCAGACACCATTCGCAGTCGGTGTACGGATCGAACACCCGCAAGCCCAGATCGACAGCCTTCAATACCACACGCCGCAAGGTCAGAAGCGCTCCGCGCTATTGCCCGCAGCTAGCTATCGACTCGCTACGAAGATCGACAACCGCGGCGTCCACTCTTTCTGTATGTGTCCCGGTGGCTTTATCGTGCCGGCGGCTACGGAGAACGACGAGGTGGTCGTTAACGGCATGAGCCTCGCACGGCGTGACTCCCCTTTTGCCAATAGCGGGATGGTCGTCACGGTAGAGCCAGAAGATACCGCTCCATTCGTCTCGGAACACGGCGTCCTAGCAGGCATCGCCTTTCAAAAATCGATCGAACGCGCCGCCAAGCAGCACGGCGGCGGCGGTCAAGTCGCGCCAGGTCAACGAGTCACAGATTTTCTCGCGGGCAAAGACTCCACCGATCTCCCGAAGACCAGTTACTTTCCTGGCATAATTCCCTCGCGGATTGACCAGATTCTGCCCGAGTGGATCACAAGCCGTTTGCGTCGCGGACTTGATATATTCGGCAAACAAATGCGCGGCTACATAACCGAGGAATGTAATCTGATCGGCTTCGAAACTCGAACAAGCTCACCCGTACGCATCCCGCGCGATGAACGCACATTGCAACACTCAGAAATTAGCGGCCTCTACCCCTGCGGCGAAGGGGCTGGCTTTGCTGGCGGCATCGTAAGTGCTGCACTTGATGGTATGCGTTGCGCGGAGGCAGCAGCAGAAAGTAGGGGCTACACTAGTCAAGACCGTCGAGCCCCAGAACCAACAACGACTCCGTCTTCACAAGTGAAGCCCCAACTCAGCCCATGATCGGCCTCATCGAAAATACAGGTGGCGGCGAAAAGAAATCACCACAAATGCCAAAAGGCTACCTCTTCGCTCTCGTCGAGAGCATCTTCAAAGAGGGCGGTTACTTACAAACCGAAATGCAGCTTGATCACCGCGCGGAACAAGCGGCCATGGCAGTATCGGTCGCCACCTCGCTGGAGTCCGACCAACCGCTTCTCTTTGAAGCTGGCACAGGCGTAGGTAAGAGTCTCGCCTATTTAATTCCTGGTATCATCCACTCCGTCGATAGCGAACGCCCATTCATCATCTCTAGCCACACGATCAGCCTTCAGGAACAAATCCGAGAGAAGGATCTTAAAATTTGCCGCAACCTTTTCACCAAAGTTCCCGAACTGCGCCGCTACGGCGCGTTCAAGACTGCCCTAATGGTAGGAAAGGGGAACTATTGCTGTAGCACGCGCCTTAGTAACGCACTCAAAGATGCCCAGTCGGCCAAGCAGACCGAGATGTTTAAAAGCGACGAACGCGCCGACCTCGTCCGTATCGCCACGTGGTCGGCCGTAGCGAAGAACGGCGTCATCCAAGAACTTTCTCCTCCACCGCTACCCGAGGTCTGGGATGCAGTCAATGCCGACAGCTCCACTTGCTCTCGAAAGAATTGCGATTCAAACACCTGTTTTTACCAACGTGCCCGCAAACAGTTACTTTCGGCCAACTGTGTAATCGTCAATCACAGTCTCCTTTTCTCTTTAATCAACGCAGGCATGCAGCCTGAGGGGGATGCCAAAGGTATTCTTTTGGCCGACGACTTTGTCGTGCTCGACGAAGCCCACCGCCTACCTGCAATAGCTACTGACCACTTCGGCACTCACGTCAGTTCCTTTGCTGTGGATAGGGCACTCAAACGCATCTACAATCCCCGCACCAATCGCGGCATCCTCGCGCGTGAGGGTCAAGCGTGGGATCAAGATGCCGTTGCCAATGCGCTGGATGCCGCCCACGAATTTTTCAGCTATCTAGGCGACACCTATCTTGCCAAAAACCCGATCCAGCGCATACACAAGCCCGACTTCTGCGACAACATACTGACAGGGCCACTCAAAGAAGTGACCGAGCGCCTAGGTGCCCTCATCCAAAAGAGCGACGATGAGCGCGCCCAAGACGAGCTACGAGACCATCGTCGCCGTATCCTCGGCTACCGCGATGCGATCAACGGTTTCATCACTTTCGCCGATGAAGACCATGTGCAGTGGCTTGAACGCGGTGGCAAGAAGGGACAAAGCGTAACACTTCGTAGCGCCCCACTAGATGTGGCACCCTACTTGCGAAAATACGTTTTCCAGCGCGGCACCTCAGCGGTATTAACTAGTGCCACCCTCTCGGACGGAAAAAATATGGATGCGTTTCAAGAAACCGTCGGCGGGCAAGCAGCAGAAAAAGAAATCGTGTATTCGCCTTTCAACTACACGAAGAACTGTCGCATCTACATTGCCAGCGACGCCCCGCAGCCTGAACCGGGACAAGGGCGTCTCGACCTCGACTACCTCGCCAATATGATTTGCTGGTGCGCCCGTCACGTCGAAGGCGGCACGCTTGTTCTCTTCACTAGTCACTTTGACCTGCGCCAAGTGCGCGAGCGCACTCAAGGATTCTTTGATAAGATCAAACGCCCCCTATTTAGCCAGGGTCATCAGATGGCGCGCAGCGAGCTAACGAAGCAATTCGCCGCTGCAGGCAACGGTGTGCTCTTTGGAACTGATAGCTTCTGGACAGGGGTCGATATACCTGGCGCTGCGCTCTCGCAGGTCATTATCACACGACTCCCTTTCGACAGTCCCGGTCACCCCGTGAACGAAGCTCGTAGTGAATACATCCATACACGCGGAGGCAATCCCTTCGCTGAAATGACGGTGCCCGATGCTCTCGTTAAATTCCGCCAAGGCATTGGCCGTCTCATTCGACGCCATGAAGACAGCGGTAACATAGTGGTTCTTGATTCACGTATTTTGACTAAGCCTTACGGTGCACGTTTCATCGAAGCCCTACCGATCAAAGACTACTTACGCTTCAATCGCGAAAATCGCGATTCCGTATTCGCCTAGTTCCGCATAATTGTTTTAATACTTTCAATGCAACTTTCCTCCTACGGCATAACTAATCAAGGCAAAGTCCGCCACACGAACGAAGACGCGCTCTTCATCGACGAGGCGCATCAAGTCTATGCCGTTGCCGACGGGCTGGGTGGCCTCCCCGGTGGAGCCCAAGCGAGTCAGCGCATCGTGCAACTATTGGAGCAAACAATGAAGCGCGTCGATTCCAGTCAGGAGCGTGTCGATCTTACTGAGCTCATTAACGGCATCAACGAGATCGTCGTTAAAGAAGGTCTCGAAGCCCATCCTTTCACAGGAACGGGCAGTACCCTAACCATCGGACAAATTGTCGGCAACCAGTTGCTCATCGGCCACATCGGCGACTCAGCCGCCTACCTATTACGCGGCGAAGATCTCGAAAAGCTGACAATCGATCACACCATGGCTCAGGAGCTGATTAACCGACAAGGTGAATCAGCGCGTGCCGCCATGCCACCAGAATACTCGCACACCCTCACCCGTTGCGTTGGCCAAGGCAAAACTCTCCGCGTTGATAATGCGCGCATCACCATCGAGCCTGGCGACCGCTTACTACTTTGCACTGATGGGCTCGATAAAGTAATCTCAAGCGGGGCAATTAAAGAAGAACTCGCTCGTAAACAAAGCCCCGAAGAAGCCTGCCACCAGCTCACGCAAATGGCCAACGACAACGAGGGTCCCGACAACATCACGGTCATCGTCATTCAAATATTGTAGGAGCTAATGAAAAAGTCCGAAATCTTTTTGCCAAAAGTCGTAGCCAAGCCAGACAACATGCTCTTCCGCTTCAGCCTCGGCCAAGCCCTCTATGACGAGGGCGAGACCACGGCCGCGATTCCACATCTAAAAAAATGCGCTGACTCTCGCGAAGACTGGATGCTGCCACGCATTTTGCTTGGCAAAGCAATGCTCGCTGATGGCCAAGACATCGCCTCGAAACCAATCCTAGAGGCCGCACTCCGACTGGCCGTCGAGCAACACCATGATGACCCCGCAAAGGAGTTGCGTAGCGTTCTGGCCGATTTCTAGTCGGTCATATGCCACAAAGTGAGTGAATTTCCGCATATCCAATAATACATTTGAGAAACCTACGGCTATATTAAAACACCTGTTTTCTTGCCTTGCAGTCTGAGGAATTCGCCCTAATATCCGCCTCTTTTTTGGACTTTCAAGGCTCATACTATGCCTGCCGACTCCTTTTAAACAAAGCATAAACAGACTCTAAAATATACACGATACGATCATGACCGACCTATCAAAATACAGAAATATTGGTATCTTCGCCCACGTTGACGCCGGTAAAACGACTACAACCGAGCGCATTTTGAAGCTCACTGGTAAAATCCACAAGTTGGGTGAAGTGCACGATGGCGCTGCAACTACTGACTTCATGGAGCAAGAGCAAGAGCGAGGCATCACGATTCAATCAGCGGCAACGACTTGTTTTTGGCCCGGTTCCGAGCAGCAAGAAGCAAATGCGCCTTACCGCTTTAACATAATCGACACACCTGGTCACGTAGACTTCACCGTTGAAGTTTACCGTTCGCTCAAAGTGCTCGACGGTGGCGTCGGTGTTTTCTGTGGTTCTGGAGGTGTCGAGCCTCAGTCCGAAACCAACTGGCGTTACGCCAATGACTCCGGAGTCGCTCGTTTGATCTATGTCAACAAGCTAGACCGTATCGGTGCCGACTACTATAAAGTCGTCAAGCAAGTCAAAGATATTTTGGGTGCGAACCCACTCGTCATGGTGCTTCCAATTGGCACCGAAAGTGAGCTCAAGGGTGTCGTTGACCTTCTCACCCGCACCGCGTGGGTATGGGATGAAACTGGCGATCCACTTGCCTACGATAAAAAGGAAGTCCCTGCTGACTTGGTCGACAAGGTCGAAGAATACCGCGCCATGCTTATCGAAACAGCCGTCGAACAAGATGACGATGCGATGGAAGCCTACCTCGAGGGTAACGAGCCTGACCTCGACACACTCAAAAAGTGCATCCGTAAGGGCACTATCAACCTCGACTTCTTCCCCACTTATTGTGGCTCTTCTTTCAAGAATAAGGGCGTGCAAAACTTACTCGATGGCGTCGTCGATTACCTTCCTTGCCCAACGGAAGTGAAGCCACAGCCTGAAGTGAATGCCGAAGGTGAGGAGACTGGCGAATTCGCAGTAGTCGAGGTAGAAAAGCCACTCCGTGCGCTTGCTTTCAAGATCATGGATGACAAATACGGCGCGCTAACTTTCACACGTATCTACTCAGGTAAGATATCTAAGGGCACCAACGTCCTCAACACCTTTACGGGTAAGACTGAGCGTATAGGTCGTATTATCGAGATGCATGCTGACGAGCGTAACGAGGTCGGTTCTGCGCAAGCAGGAGACATCGTCGCCCTGCTTGGCATGAAGTCCGTGCAAACAGGTCACACACTTTGTGACCCTGCACACCCTGCCACGCTTGAGCCCATGGTATTCCCAGAACCCGTTATCTCTATCGCGATTAAGCCAAAGGATCAAGGAAACGCGGAAAAGATGGGTGTCGCAATCGGCAAGATGGTGGCAGAAGATCCGACATTCATCGTTGAAACAGACGAAGACTCCGGCGAGACCATCCTAAAGGGAATGGGTGAGCTTCACCTCGATATTAAGGTCGACATCCTAAAGCGCACCTACGGTGTCGAAGCATTGATTGGTAAACCACAAGTAGCCTACCGCGAGAGTATTACCAAGACACTCGAAGATAGCTACACCCACAAAAAACAATCCGGTGGTTCAGGTCAGTTTGCGAAGATCCAATATACACTAGAACCACTTGAACCAGGCGAAGGCTTCCAATTCGAATCCAAGGTTGTCGGTGGTAACGTTCCTCGTGAATTTTGGCCAGCAGTCGAGAAAGGCTTCAAGCTATCTAAGGAAAAAGGTGTCCTCGCGGGCTACCCTTGCTTGGACTTCAAGGTCACACTCACTGATGGTGCCTTCCACGCAGTGGATTCCTCAGCGGTCGCTTTCGAGACTGCAGCCAAGGCAGCCTATCGTCAGTCACTCCCCCAAGCGGGTGCTCAGATCCTTGAGCCAGTCATGAAACTCGATGTCTTTTGTACCGACGACAAGATGGGTGACGTGATCGGGGACTTAAATCGCCGACGTGGTATGATCAAGACCCAAGAGCCGACCAACAACGGCGGTGTCCGTATTAAAGCAGACGCACCACTCTCTGAAATGTTCGGTTACATCGGCGCACTCCGCACCATGACATCTGGTCGCGGTCAGTTCTCTATGGAATTCTCTCACTACGCAGCTTGTCCAAATAACGTATCCGAAATCGTTATCAAAGAAGCTAAGGAGCGCGAAGAAGAGAAGAAGAAGTAATTCTTTCCAGACTCCGGAAATCGGATCTTAGCAAAGTCCCCGTCCCGAAAGGGCGGGGACTTTTTGTACCTGAAAATGAATTTTAACAGTCTGACTCGAAGACTGCATCCTCCTTAATGAAGTGCTCAAAGCCAAATGCGAGATTGCACTTATTCCTAAGACAGCTTGGCTATTTAACTTATTCGGCTACGAGCAGGCCCCCTTACCTCTCGCCTTCGCGAAAACGCATCGTCACCGCTACGAATTAAAATTACGAATATGAGTAAGATTTAGAGCTCAAGGAAAAACTATGACTGATACCCAAAAACCCTTTACGCGACCTGATGGACGCGCCATCGATCAACTCCGCCCGATCACTTTCGAGACGGGAATCGCGCCCCACGCGCTTGGTTCCGTGCTTGTGAGCTTTGAAAAAACGCGCGTGATCTGCGCTGCCTCCATAGACGAGCGCGTGCCCGGCTGGATGCGCGCACAAAAAGTCGAAGGTGGTTGGATGACAGCGGAGTATTCCATGCTTCCCTACAGTACACACGACCGTAAGCAGCGCGACATAAGCCGAGGCAAAGCCGACGGTCGCACAATTGAAATCCAGCGCCTAATCGGTCGCTCACTTCGTGCCGTTTTTGATCTCAAGAAACTCACTGGTAAAACCATTTGGATCGACTGCGATGTCCTCCAGGCCGACGGCGGCACGCGCACCGCTTCAATTACTGGCGCTTACGTAGCCGCGCAGATCGCTGTCCAGAAATTGATCGCAGACGGTAAACTCGCTGAGAATCCTTTCACTGATTCGGTAGCTGCAGTTTCAGCCGGCGTGTTTGAAGGCACTCCCGTGCTTGACCTCAACTACATTGAGGACAAGGACGCGACCGTCGACGCCAACCTCGTAATGACTGGGTCTGGTAAGTTTGTAGAGGTCCAAAGCTCAGGCGAAGAGGCTACCTTCAGTCATGGAGACCTCGATACTTTACTCGGGCTTGGGGCTAAAGGGATCGCTGAAATCAACCTATTACAAGAAGATGCCATTACCGAAGGTCTGAGATCTGATCAGTGTGACTTTAGAACTGCGTAAATAGGACATCTGTCAGTTGCAGGACAAATCGAAAGCTTCGTCCTGCCTGTATTTAACCAAATATCGAATTGAGTAGCTCTAGCCCCGTTTCGATATCGTCGCGAAGTGCTTCCTCTTTCGATTTTTCTTTTTCCTCGGAAGGGGCTTGTTCGCTAGCTTTGTTTTGACTAGGTGGAACTTCACCGTCCTCGGCGGGCGGTATTGAAGTCTCTGCTGCTTCGGCTTTTTTAGGCTTATCGAGAGCGCGGCGAGCGGCGTTGTTGAGTAGTTCTTTGAGGGCGCTGGTATCCGGATCACCTAGGCTACCTCCAATCTCAATATCTTGGTTCCAATTACGGAAGCCATCCTCGCTAGTCTTGGTTCCAAGCAATTGGAGTGTCTCTAAGTAATCGATCAAACGACCTTTGGCACCGAATCTAAGTGTGAGGTCTAGCGGCTGCTCAAGTAACTCGCCGAGATTACCCGCGGCAATGACGCCTTGACCGCTGATGTTTAGATTATCACCCATCAAGTTTAACTCTGGGATGCGCACTTGCTTGTCCTTTCCTCGGACGAGTTCGAGGGTAAAACTCTCAAACTTGATGTCTTTAAAATAGGAAACAGCTTGCGCCATCGCTGTGATTCCTGGGCGATTGAGGCTTTGGCCTAATATGCCCGCACCGATCAGACCAAGCTGACTGCGGCTGTCTAATTCGAAGGCAGTGACCACGCCATTGCGACCTGTGATTCTTAAATGACCTTCAGAATCTTCACCGGCTTTCTCTAGCGTATCACCACTCCCTGCGAATTTGAACTGACCCTCGAAGAGACCTTGGACGGGGAACTTACTGTAATTACTTTTTGAAAAGAGCGAGGGATCGACATTTTTAAAAACGAATGAAGATACGACTCGATAGGCTGGGTTCTGGATGGGGTCGTAGGCAACATTGGCATCCCCGACAAGGCCGCCACCTTTAAGTTTAGCGGTGATATCTTTGACTGAGAGGAGTGCTTCGGAGACCTTTATTTGGGCCTTTAGCTCAGTAATGACTTGCCCAGATTGAAACGCTAGCTCTTCGACCTCGATCGAGACTTCGCCATCGAGATCTGCCCACGGTGGGCGAGGTGTCTTTGGTTCTGCTGCGCTAGGGGCGAGTGCGCTAGAAGTCGGTGCGCTATAGGTTGGTGCGCTCGCAACGGAATCGTTTGCTATGAGAGCAGCTATGAGCAGGTCGATATCAAACTGCGAGACTCGCGACGAACTTAGGTTAATTTTAAATGGTAAAGGTTTGTGTTCGGCGTGAACATGACCGGCCAGTTGTAAAATGGTGCTCGGGCGTCTCCCAGAGCCAGCTTGTAAATTAGAACCGAATGCATAGACGCCCCCGCTGCTTTTTTTGAGCTGGGCAGCCAGACGATAATCTTGGCGAGAGTCAGGAAGACCACGAGAACGCAGGCCAGTGATCACTGCTTGTAGCTGCACGGGGTATTCGACTGCGCCGTTAAAGTCGAGGTCGACTTTGGCTTGGCCTGCGAGTACGCTGCCCACCTCAGCGAATGCGGGCTGCTGAAGGAGTTCGGAGAGACCCACGTAGAGTCTGAATCTTGCTTCGAGACCAGTGAGTAGCGAGGCGTCCGTGCTCACACTTTTTGAGCCACTGACGGTGCCACTAATGAAGTCGCCATAACGATCCAGTAATTGAAAAGCACCCAGGTCGAAGCGAATTTTTTGAGCTGCCTCAACACGTATCCTTGGGTTCATGCGGAGCGTGACATTATCTAGGAGCGGCTGCTGGTTTTGTGAAAGTGCGAAGGCGCCAAATTCGATCGGTGCAAGTGTTTTTACTTCGAGTGCACCACTCTCCTCTCCTGACAAAATGATCTGTGTGGATAAGGCTGGGCCTGAAAGTTGCATTCCATCGGCAAGCCATGGATTAATCCATTCGAGTGGAAGGTCGATTAAGTTGACCTGCACTAGCTCTCCAACGAACTTTTGCTCTACGCCAAGATTGAGGGCTTGATTAAGTTTAACAGAGACGACTGGTGTGCCATTCGATGCCACAACTACATCGGCTGTTTCGAGTGTAAGAGCAGTACCTTGGGTGGAGCCATTCAATTCACCTTGAAGCGAGAGGCCTTGGAGTTCGACTAGGTCGGGCGCGAAGACTTCGGGGTGCAGTAAATCGACATTAAAGCTGAGAGCAATCTCAGCAGTCTCTTCAAAGCCGTTGATTGAAAGATCGAGCGTTTGCGAAATAGAAAGTAAGTTGCTGCCATCGACATCACTGCCTGAGGTAAAGGATTCGGCACGGACTGAGTCGAAGCCGCCTGACTGCTTTTGAGAGATGACAAGTTGGATGTCCGAGCCAAATTCTTGAAGGCCGCCTTGCAGAGCTTGCTTCGACTCAAGTTTGAACTTGGCTTCGAGCCTTGTTTCCAAGCCAGGCACGATGCGGCCGGCAATGACCGCCAATACAAAGCGGTTACCAGAGGAATCAATGAGCAAGCCGTTAAGATCGATCGAATCAATGTCGAAGAGCAACCCGATCTCGCTCAGTGCGTAAAGTGCATCGGTGGGCGAGCTAGTGGCTTGGGCAGTAGGTGATGCGGTTTCGTTAGGGGCATCATTTAAACTAAAGCCATCATTGGCTGGAAGATTGTCGCTAGCCGCTGTGGGCTTATTAATTTCGGGTAGGTTGACGACTAAGCCGTCCATCTTAAGCCCCCGTAGTTCGATCATGTCGCTTAAAATTAAAGCGAGTGGCGAGAAATCAGATCGTAGGCTTTCCAGATTAGCAGTAGTGCCATCGGCTAGTTGCAGCTTTAAACCAGTCAGCTCAATGCTGCTGGAGGTGATCCGCACAAATTTGATCGAACTACCTGCGGGTAGCTTGCTCTCAACTAATTTTTTCTGAAAAGCAGGGCGTGTGACGCTGAAGTAGCCTATGCCAGCGGCAAGGATAAGAAAAATAAAGAGAACGAGAAAGAATCGGAGGAGGCTTTTCATTATTTACATAAACAGCTTATGAGTCATCAGCCCTGAAACAAGGTTCCTTGATGGAGTATTGACGAAAAGGTGACAAAACTGCCACATCTATTTTGCCAACTGGTAAAAGAAGAGACCATTCAACGCGAGGGCATGCCCGATCTTACAGTCACGCGCCCAGTCCATAACGGTCGCTTCAGGTAGGACGCGGACTTCAATCTCTTCATGCTCGTCCCAATCAGTGCCGGATGGATGAAGCTCGGCATCTTCTGCGAGTATGATGTGGCAAAAGTTATTTAATATGGCAGGATTAGGGCGTGCGTGGCCAATAAGACGACCGTTCTTGGCGGCGTAACCTGTCTCCTCTTGGAGTTCGCGCAGGCCGGCGGCAACAGGGTCTTCGCCTTCGTCGACGATGCCTCCTGGGAATTCCCACGATAACTCGTCGGAGCCCCAACGGAATTGCCTCACCATGATCAACTCCCCTTCGGGCGTTCGGGCAACTACGATGACCCAATCACGGGAGTCTATATAGTAAAAATCGGCCTCTTTACCTGATTTAGGATGGCGGTAGCGACGTTCGCGAAGATCCCACACCCGGCAGGCATTGAGCAATCGGTCACCGACGATTTCCCAGCGTGGGGGCCCTTGATCTTGAGGACTGGCAGCCATTAGTTGGCAGGAGTATTAATCTCTTTTAGTTCAGTATTCTCTTCCACAAACCCAGACCTTAAGTGCTTTCCAATTATTGGCAAGCCAGCGTTGTCTGCAGGCAATAGTTGGAGAAGCAGGAACTGTTTTCGAAATATGAAAACCTGAAATAGTTTGTTCAAAATGGCTTCACTAATCCACTACAGTTACTAAAAGTGGCTTCAGTGCCTTGCCACTGCCGATACAGCACTCCAAGTTCCTAGATATGTCTGAAAGCATAGGCCCAAAAAGAAGACTTCAGCGCAAACTTGTGCTGCTGCTGGTCCTTGGTGTCGTCTTGCTAATCGCAGTCTTGTTACTCTGGAAAAGTCATCCCGAGGCCATCTACTGGCTGGAGTTGCTAGACCTAGGACACAGCTTTCTCGAAGAGAATCCTTGGGCCTTGTTCGTGGTCATGGCGACCCTTCCTGGCCTAGGATTTCCGAGTAGCGCTACACTAATGCTTTTCGGTGTGGTCGTGGCACCGCACTACGGCATGCCAGCGGCGGTAGCACTGGCCATTGCCGCGCAGAGTCTGTGCTCAATTTGGACCTATGGACTCGCGGCGGGACCGCTAAAACGACTTTTGCGTCGCTATCTGCAGCGTGAGCGAGCCCTGCCTGAAATGAGCAAGCATAACGCGGTCCGCCTCGGACTGATACTACGGCTTACGCCAGGCATCCCCTACGCTTTACAAAATATTATTCTCGGCATCATGGGCATGCGCTTTCGGGACTATTTGCTCGTTTCTATTCCCACGACGAGTCTGTGGACGGCATGTTTCGTCATAACTGGAGGCGCAATTTTCAAAGGGCAGCTTGGGTGGGCGATTCCTGGGCTTGTGATTTTAATTGTGGTCATCCTTGCCACCCGAATGTGGAGCCGAAAGAATCCTATTGATGTTGGATAGCTTAATGACACCACCGCCTGAGCAAGTGCTCGAGGTCACCGCGTTGACGCGCTTGATCAAAGGACAACTGGAAGAAAACTTTTCCCGTGTCTGGGTTAAGGGTGAGGTTTCTAATTTGCGAAAACAAAGCTCGGGGCATATTTACTTTTCACTCAAAGATGCGGGCAGTCAGTTACCCTGCGCCCTCTTTGCGCGGGATTCCGCCCGGCAATCATTCGAACTTCAAGATGGCATGGAAGTGCTACTGCTAGGCGATGTGTCTGTCTTTGAGCCGCATGGTCGCTACCAGTTGATAGCCAAGATTGTGATCCAAAGTGGCGAGGGTCGCTTGCAATTAGAATACGAACGCCTCAAAAGGAAACTAGCAGCGGAGGGGCTCTTCGATACGGAACATAAAAAGCCACTGCCTACGCTTCCACAGAAGATCGCAGTGATCACATCGCCGACGGGTGCCGCAGTACGTGACTTCCTGCGCATCCTGCGTCGCCGTGCGTTCTCAGGTGAAGTGGTGATCTTTCCTGCCAGAGTTCAGGGTAAAGGTGCAGCCGAAGAAGTGGCCGCCATGCTTGAACATGCGGTCGCGAGTGAGGATTTTGACCTAATCGTGATCACGCGCGGCGGAGGCAGTATTGAAGACCTTTGGGTATTTAACGAAGAAGCGCTCACGCGAGCAGTGGCCGCTTGTCCCCTCCCTGTGATCTCAGCAATCGGCCACGAAATCGACACTGTTTTGACGGACTATGCAGCTGATCAACGTGTGGAAACTCCATCGGGCGCGGCCGAGTTGATTTCGTCGCTCTACATTGAAGCACGCTCGCGCTGTGAAGACGCTGAGAGCGACCTTCACGCCTGGGTAAAGGGCTACCTCAACAACCAAAACTCGCAACTGCGGAATCTCTCTGCGCACATGCGCATAATTGCTCCCGATCGCCGAGTGCAACACATAAGTATGCGGATGGACGAGATGGAAAGCCGCCTAAGCAGCAACCTAGCGTGTCGTATTACAACCGAGCAGCAAGCTATCAGCAAATATGCGCAACGCATCGTCGAGCAGCACCCAAAAACCCGCATTGGCATCGCCTGCCAGCACCTAAAGGATTTCTCAAGGCGTCTAGAACGAGCCAAGGTTTTGATTGCTTCCAAGAATACGGAAAAACTCCAGAGTCTTCATCACCGCCTTGAAAATGGAAGCCTCCAAGCCACACTGCAGCGAGGCTACGTCATGATCAAAAACAGTGATGGTATTATCATCGATCGCGCATCGCTGGCTCTGAAAGAGCCGCAACTGAAAGCTCGTTTCCAAGACGGAGAGATTGCACTAAAAAACGACAACTAAGCGACTTAACCAACTAACATAGCTCGATTACCCGTTATTGCTAGTTGAAGAAATTTACACGCCAAGGGTAACACGACCGAACCAAGCGGCTTGCAGTATTTGTCCAAAATCCAGATCAACGACCAACGCAAAGAAGAGCGTCCCGTGCTCAGCATCGAAGTTTAGACTTTTCATCTCGTAAAACTCGTTTAGGCAGAAACTAGCATTAAATTCGATGGTCTTCGCGACGGAAGGCTTGCTTTTCGCGATGAAAACGAAATCGTATATTATAAAGCTCTGATTGCATCATCAGTATAATCAACAAATAGTCTATAAATTATGAAAGCAATACTCATCACCCTCCTCGCAATTTGTGCTAGCATCTTTACCGGCTGCACCACCCCGGTCGCTATCGACCCTCTAACGGGGCAAGAACAGCTCGCTAATTACTGGGGTGGCTACTTCTACGCAGATATCGACAAGCCAATTAGTCAAATTTTCAAAACATCCATCCGCGAACTCGATGATTTGGGCTACTTCCGAACAGGTGAAGCTCATAATAAAACGTCTATTACAATCTACTCCCGTAAGGTCGGTGACGAAAAAATCACGGTCCGTATAAGTCAACAGACTGATCCTGAAGTCGAAGAAGAATCCGAAATACGCATCCGCGTAGGCACTCTCGGCAATCTCGCTGAATCACAGGTGATTTATGCTCGCATTCGCGATGCGCTTTAGTTGCGCCACACTGCGCAACCAAACGACCGCCCCTCCACCCGGAGCGGCGGTTTTTTATTTTTAACATCATAAAATTCTGACCGAAACTATAGAATTTAGATCGAAGCCAGGTCAGATCTAAGCGTCCAACAGCTCACACTGCCGGCGACTACCCAGTAAAAAAAAGCTCAATCATTAATTCATAAGTATGCACATCAGCCCCACCCTTATTGGCATTGGTAGTCCCATCGTCGACGCCATCGCCCTAGTCGACGAATCTTTCGTCGCCCAAATAGATGGCGATAAAGGCGGCATGGTACTCGTCGATGCGCCTACCATATCTAACTTGATCACGAACCTACCTAAAGCAGCCATTGCTGCACCCGGCGGATCGGCAGGTAATACACTCTTCGCCCTCGCGCGCATGGGTGCCTCCACCAGCTTTTTAGGCAAGATTGGCAACTGCGCCGAAGGCACTTACTACCGAGACAGTTTTTCCAAGCTCGGCGGCGATGCCTCGCGCTTCAAAATCGGCGAAGTGCCCAATGGTCGCTGTCTCTCCCTCGTCACTCCCGATGGGGAACGCACCATGCGCACCGATCTCGGAGCAGCCATGACCCTTGCCCCTGAAGAAATATCCGTTGCTGATTTCGCAGGCTGCGCCCACGCCCACATTGAGGGCTACATTTTGTTTAATGAAGCCCTCATGCGCCGCGTGCTCGAATCCGCGAAGGGGGCAGGCTGCACCATCAGCCTCGACCTCGCTAGCTTTGAAGTGGTCAATGCCACCAAATCCATCCTCCCTGACCTACTGAGCGACTATGTCGACATTGTTTTCGCTAACGAAGAAGAAGGCCT
>Ga0209709_10002598_pt1 | contig 15590 bp, 13 predicted proteins | sample ArcticOcean_MG_C_2_FD_187435 | JGI IMG/M metagenome (GOLD analysis project Ga0209709, IMG submission 187435) | Marine microbial communities from western Arctic Ocean - ArcticOcean_MG_CB4_136 (SPAdes) (version 2) | ecosystem: Environmental > Aquatic > Marine > Oceanic | place: Arctic Ocean... | reverse complement strand
CTTTGATACCTGCATCACGAGCTTCTTGAACTGTTAATAATCTTGTACCAACAGTTAAAGCTGCTTTAATAGAGTTACCACCAAATAGACATGCCATAACAACATCACCTGCAACTATTGCTGCAGCACCTTCCTCAGGATCCATTTGAATAACTTTCATTTTGCTTTTATCAGCGCCTACAACTTTCATACTTTCGTCAAAAACATATTCAGCCATAGTTCCTAGTGGAACTGCAACTTTTTTGCCTTCTAACTCAGAAGCATTAGCTTTTGTAATACCAGAAGCTTTAGATGTAACACAAGTTGTTCCACCCATTCCGTATTCCATAGCAACATCTACAAGTTTCAAAGGTGCTTTAGATTTAACAGCATTAATAAATGGCACTAAACCTTGCGAGTAAGAGATATCTATATCGCCAGCTAGCATAGCATCAGTCATTGCTCCACCGTTTGAAAAGTTTGTCCATTTTACTGGGACACCTAAAGCTTTATCAAACAATTTTTTTACTTTGTCTTCTTGGTTTGGTGTTGGCCATTCTAAAAAGAATGCTATTCTAACTTCTTTAGCAGCTGCATTAGCAACTGATATAGATAAGTTAAGAGCAACTACAGTACCAAGAATAAAACTAATTATTTTTTTCATTATTATTCCTCTGTTATTAATTTAATTAAATTATTTATATTTAAATGCAATTTTAAGAAAATGTAAAACAAATATTGAAATATTAGACTTTAAAAATAACAAATAAGAACAATATTAATTGAAATAAATTTCCCCTGCAGGTTGAATAAATTTAGAAATCTTCTAAAGAAAATATTTCTAGAAAAGCTTTTATTTTAGTCTAATAGTGAGAAAAATAATTTATAATAGATATAGAGAAAAATTTATGAGCTCAGAAAATAGAACATTAGTACCTAATTCACTAAACGAACATTGGATGCCTTTTACATCTAATAAAGATTTTAAAGCAAACCCGAGGTTAATTACAGAAGCTAAAGGTGTTTATTTAAAAACTCATCATGGGAAAACACAAATAGACGCAAGCTCAGGTTTATTTTGTAACCCGCTTGGACACGGGAGAAGAGAAATTACAGAAGCAGTAACGAAACAATTAGAAACTTTAGACTACGCACAACCGTTTCAACAAGGTTTTGGAGGATCATTCGAATTAGCTACAAAAATTTCAAAACACACACCAGGTGATTTAAATAAAATGTTTTTTACAATTTGCGGATCTACAGCAGTAGAGACTGCAATTAAAATTGCTGTTGCCTATCATAGAGCAAAAGGTCATGCAGAAAGATTTAGATTTGTAGGACGTGAACGTGGTTATCATGGTATGAATATTGGCTGTATTTCAGTTGGTGGAATGGTTAATAATATTAAAACATTTGCAAGTGTTTTAATGCCAGGTGTTCAACACATTAGACATACACACTTACCTGAACATAAATTTATTAGTGGTCAACCAGAAACAGGAGATTATCTAGCAAATGATCTAGAAACTATTTGTGCAAACTTTGGGGGCGAAAATATTGCTGCCTGTATAGTTGAGCCAATTGCTGGATCAACTGGAACACTAGTTCCACCTAAAGGATATTTACAAAAACTTAGAGAAATTTGTAACAAGCATGGAATACTTTTAATTTTTGATGAAGTAATAACAGGCTGGGGTAGAACTGGTTCTAAATTTGGAGCAGACGAATTTGGAGTAACTCCAGATATTATGACAATGGCAAAAGCTACAACTAATGGAGTTGTACCTATGGGTGTTGTTGCTTGCAACGACTATATTTATGATGCTGTAATGGATGCGTCACCAACGGGTGCGGTTGAGTTATTTCATGGTTATACTTATTCAGGAATTCCAGTAGCTGTTGCTGCGGCTCTAGCTGTGCAAGATATTTTTGAAAAAGATGATATTTTTAACAGAGCAAAAAATTTAGCTCCTTATTTTCAAAAAGGATTATTCTCTCTTCAGGATTTAGAGTCCGTAGATAATATTAGAGGTTATGGAATGATGGGTGGAATAGATATGAAATTAAACACTAAACCAGGTAAAGCTGGATTTGAATGTTTTAAAGCGTGTTATGAAGCTGGAGTTAACTTTAAAGCAACAGGAGACTGTTTAATAATTGCTCCACAATTTATCTGCGAAGAAAAACATATTGATGAAATTATTGAAAAGCTAAGAACAGGTATTACCAACTATCAAAAAAATCAAAAAAACTAGACATCAACTAGTAAATCAGAATAGGTAAACTATGAAAATTGGAGTTCCTAAGGAAATTAAACCACAAGAACATCGTATTGGACTAACACCTGAAAGTGTTAAAACTTTAATATCAGAAGGACACGAAGTTTTAGTTGAAAACAATGGTGGCTTTGAAGCAGGTTTTGAAAATGATCAATACACAAGTGTTGGTGCAAAAATAATTGATAAAGCCGAGGATATTTTTAATGATGCAAATATTATAGTTAAGGTAAAAGAACCTCAATCAGGTGAAGTTAAAATGATAAGAGAAAACCAGATTGTTTATACTTACCTTCATTTAGCAGCAGCTAAAGAATTAACAGAAGGCTTAATTAAATCTAAAGGAGTTTGTATAGCTTATGAAACGGTAACTGATGATAAGGGTAGATTACCACTTCTTGCACCAATGAGCGCAGTTGCTGGACGTATGTCAGTGCAAGCTGGAGCGCATTGTTTAGAAAAAAATCAAAAAGGAAGAGGACTTTTGTTAGGTGGAGCACCAGGAGTAGAGGGTGGAACTGTTGTTATTTTAGGTGGAGGTGTTGTTGGAGAAAATGCTGCAATAATAGCCACTGGTATGAGGGCAAAAGTTCATATCGTTGATAAATCTGAAGCAAGATTAAAACAACTTGTAGAAATATTTGGTGATAAAATTATTCCAGAGCAAAGTGATAAAATTGATTTAAACAAATTGGTAGCACAAGCAGATCTTTTAATAGGCGGGGTTTTAATCCCAGGGGCAGAAGCACCAAAATTAGTTACTAAACCAATGTTAAAATTAATGAAAAGAGGGTCGGTAATTGTTGATGTTGCAATTGATCAAGGAGGCTGTGTTGAAACTAGCAAACCAACAACGCATGGTGACCCAACTTATATTGTTGATGATGTTGTTCATTATTGTGTAGCTAATATGCCAGGTGGAGTTCCTAGAACCTCGACTATTGCATTAAACAGTGCAACACTTCCTCATTTAGTTAAACTCGCTAATAATGGTTATGAAAAAGCTTTAGGTGAAGATAAAAACTTTTTAGCTGGATTAAATGTTCATAAAGGAATGGTAACTTATAAAGCTGTAGCTGATGTTTTTGGACATGAATTTGTTTCTCCTGAAAAGGCAATAACAAGCTAATCAAAAAATGGAAAAAAAACTTCCTACCAGCACAAAAGTTGTTGTGATTGGAGGAGGGATTGCAGGCTGTTCGGTCGCTTATCATTTGGCAAAATTTGGATGGAAAGACACAATCTTATTAGAACGAGATCAACTTACATCTGGAACAACTTGGCATGCAGCAGGTTTGGTTGGTCAATTAGGAGCTTCAGCCATAATTACAAAACTTAGAAAATATTCACTTAATTTATATAAAGAATTAGAAAAAAAAACTGGTCTATCAACTGGATTAAAACAGAATGGTGCAATTACAGTTGCGAGTTCTAAAGAAAGATTACAAGAATTATTAAGACAAGCAACAGCTGCACAATTATTTGATGTTAATGTGGAAGTTTTAGATAAGAAAAAAACTAAAGATCTTTATCCAGTAATTAATGATGAAGATATTTTAGGTAGTGTATATATGTCAGAAGATGGTCAAGCAGACCCTGTTGGTGTAACAAATGTTTTAGCAAAAGCAGCTAAAATGGAAGGCGTGCAAATATTTGAAAAAACACCAGTTAATAAAATATTAGTAAAAAATAAAAAAATAGTTGGTGTTGAAACAAAATTTGGTAAAATAGATTGTGAGTATGTTGTTCTTGCAACTGGAATGTGGTCAAGACAAATTGGTGAAGATATAGGAGTAAGTGTCCCACTTTATCCAAATGAACACTTTTATATAATTACAGAGCCGATGAAAGATTTACCTAAAAACCTTCCAGTTTTAAGAGATTATAATGCTTGTCTTTATTTAAAAGAAGATGCTGGAAAGATGTTAGTTGGTATTTTCGAGCCTAATGCAAAACCAGCCTTTAAAGATAAAGGAACAGTACCTAATGATTTTTCTTTTGGGGAGTTTCCAGATGATTTTGATCATTTTGAACCTTATTTGGAAAAATCTTTTCATAGATTGCCAATGTTAGAAAATACTGGAATTAGAAAATTTTTTTCTGGACCGGAGTCATTTACGCCAGATACTCAATACCTTTTAGGTGAAACTGCAGAAGTAAAAAATCTTTATACATGTTGTGGATTTAATAGTATTGGAATAGCAAGTTCAGGGGGAGCTGGAAGAGTAACAGCAGAATGGATGATTAATGGATACATGAATGAAGATTTATTTTCTTTAGACATAAAAAGATTTCAAAAATTTCATTCTTCTAAAAAATTTATTATAGAAAGAGTTACGGAAACTTTAGGAGATTTATATGGAATGCATTGGCCATATAAACAACATAATACTTCCAGAAATCAAAAGATTTTACCTTATCATGAGGAATTAAAAAAAGCAGGAGCGTGTTTTGGTGTTTCAGGCGAATACGAAAGACCAATGTGGTTTGCTAAAGATAAAGAAAAAGCAGAATATAAATATAGTTTTGATTATCAAAATTGGTATCCATCAGTTGAATTTGAAACAAAAAACACAATAAAAAATGTTGGATTATATGAGTTAACACCATTTTCAAAGTATGAAATAAAAGGTGAATTAGCTCATATGGAGTTACAGAGATTATGTACAGCAAACATTAAAGATGAAATAGGAAAATCAACTTATACACATATGCTAAATGAAACTGGTGGAATTGAAACTGATTTAACAGTTATATGTATTGATAAAAATCATTTTAGAATAATAAGTTCTGCTGCTGTTAGAACACATGATAAAAGTCATATTTTAAAACATCTCTCAAAAGAAGTAGATTTTAAAGATGTTACAGATGATTTAATTTGTTTGGGTTTGTTTGGCCCTAAGAGTAGAGATTTAATTGGTGCCATTTCTAAAGATAATTTTTCAAATGAGAGCTTTAAATTTGGAACAGGTAAACTTATAAAAATAAATTCAAAATCCATTTGGTCTCAAAGATTATCTTTTGTGGGTGAGCTTGGTTATGAACTATACATACAACCAAGTGATGCCAAAGAAATTTATAAATTAATAATAGAAAGTGGTAAAAGATTTAATTTATCTCATTGTGGTATGCATGCATTAGATACTATGAGAATGGAGAGTGGTTTTTTACATTGGGGTCATGATATTTCACCAGAAGAAAACCAATTCCAAGCAGGATTAGGTTTTGCGATCAGTAATAAAAAAAATGTAGAATTTATCGGTAAAAAAAAATTAGAAAAAATAAAAAATGAAAAGATAGTCAGAAGATTTGCCATGTTTATATTAAAAGATAGCAAACCAGGAAATCCACTACTTCTTCACGAAGAACCAATTTATTTGGAAAATGATATAATTGGTAGAACTACATCAGGCAATTATTCTTTTAATTATAACAAAAATTTATCTTTTGGTTATATTACTACAGAATTATCCAATGAAGAACTGCAGAATAAAAAGTTATATATTGAAGTCGAAAAACATAAATATGAGGCTATTATTCTTTTAGCTCCATTAAAAAATAGTAATTTTAAAAAAGTTTAATAAAAATATCTAAGTATTTTTTTTAATAATAAATATAAATAATATAGAAGTTAGCATCATTATTAATGCATAAGCAGCAGTTGGCACTATAAAAAACATTGAATTTCCATCAAAGATTTGTGTTCCAACAAATGCTGCTAGCGTTCCATTCTGAAGTCCACACTCTAACGAAATACATCTTTGTTGAGCAACGCCAGATACAAAAAATTTAGCAGCATAAAAACCTATAATCATCATTGTTATATTTAATATTAAAGCAATTAATCCTGCACGTGCAATAAAGCTGACAATATTATCCCATTCTTCAACGTAAATAGCAATAAACACTAACACAAATAAGAAAACTGAAATTCTTTGAACTATTAAAGCTTTATTCTTGACAAAATTATTTGCATATTTTTTGATTATCATTCCAATTATTACCGGTACTGTAACAACAAAAAACATTTTCAAAGAAATACCAAACATAGATATATTTTTTGAAACATTATCAATTTCGAATAAATCAATTGAATTAAAAATAATAAATGGAACTGATATAATACTAAATAAACTAATAATTGCAGTTAGTGATATTGAAAGTGCAACATCACCATTAGCAAATTTAGTAAGTATATTTGATGTTACACCACCAGGTGCAGATGCAATAAGCATTACTCCAATTGCAAGTTCTGCTGGTGTGTTTAATAATTTTATTAAGATAAATGCAACAATTGGAAGTACAATTAATTGACAAATAAATCCAACTAAAAAATCTTTTGGGATTTTAATTACTCTCAAGAAATCCTGGATAGTTAAACTCATTCCAAGTCCCAACATTATCAATGCTAAACTAATTGGTGCTATTTTAGTTACAATTTCCATATTTTATTGTTTGATAAATTGAACATACTTGGTTTTGAAGTAATATATATAATTATCATATTATTAAATTATAAACTTTAGATGAAAATTTTGCTAATTGATTGAGCACATTGTTTTGTAATGGAATTAATTTTTTTACTAAAAGACCTGTAAGCATATAATGTTTTTTTTTATCCATTATTAAAAATTTTAATTTAAGTAATTTTTTTAATTTTCTAACAACTGTAGCTCTGGGTATTCCTGTAATATCAGAAATTGACATTGCATTGATTCCTACCACATTCATCTTTGAAGAAAGAATTTTGATAAATTTTAGTCTTTCCATTTTATTTACATTAATCTTTTCAAAGTGTAAATGTTGGTTAAAAGCACATGTACCAAAAACATGCCAGGTGTCTAAATCTATAAAAACTTTTTTGTAGCATAACATCATTGAAATTTCCATATCATAAAAAAGTTTCCAAATATGTGTGAAGTTTTTCTCTATAGCTTTCTGCAATTCTTTTGAAGTTATTGGATTTGATAATAATTGTTTTTTTACCAATATATTTGAAATTAAAGATAAAAAAATACTAATTTTATTTATTGAAGCATCTGGTTTTAAAAATGGAAAAGTTTTTCTATCAATTATAATGTTTAATCCTTTTCTTTTAATAATGCCCTTCTTTTCAAGTTCAATAAGTTTTCTTCTTGTTGACTCTTTTGGGATATCAAGATTTTTTGATATTTCAAGTGTACTAAATTTTTCTAATGCAATAGTTTCTTGATTATAGTATTCATCATAACTTAACATAATAAAATTTTTTGAGTAAAAAGTTAAAGTTTTATTAATCAAATAAATAACTATCATTGCTTTATCATGATCCTTAAACATAGAGTAAACTCTATTGGCCCAATTCAACTGATGGTTAACCCATACTGTACCCAAAAAAGAATAATGATCATCTAATAAACCTAACACATCTTCAGAATAAATTTGTCTTGATATATTGGGAAGCTTTGTTTTCATGAATTTTATTAAAATTTGTTTATTAAACCCAAAATGAACATAATTTAAGAATAAGTCAACCCAAATGTACATAATTTAAAAAAAGTCAACCCAAAATAGTTTCTTCATTTATTGTAAATTCCAAATTTTATGATTAAATAAATTTTATATGAGTTCAGAACAAATAGAAAAAATCAAAAAAATTGACCACGTGAATAGCACACCCAAAGTTGATATTAATCTACTTATGTCTAGAGTTAGGGATGAAGAAAAAAAGAAAAAGACAGAAAATTTTTTTATTTTAAGCTTAGTTGGCTCAGTACTACTTGCTACAGGAATAATAGCATCTCTATAAGATCATCAAACTATTTTATTTATTGAGCGCAAGTATATAAATTTTTCTTTAGTTAAATTAATTTTTGTTTGAACTTTACCATAAAAACTATCATTTTTTTTTGAAATAATTCCATTTTTAATTGTTTTCCATTTTTTACTTGTACCAACAAATTTTTTAAGTTTATCATTATATAAATCAATATCATGTTCTCCACCACGTCCTTTATATAGGTATAATTTTTTTGTTTTAATTTTAAGAATTTCAATTATTTGTCTTATAGAACTTTCCATAATATGAATTTCAGTAGCATTTTCTAATAAGTAGCCATAATTAAATATATTTTCCTTTATATTATTTCTAATTACTTTTTTTATATTTTTGTTAAAAAATTTTTTATTAATAAAAATATCCCTATTAGGATCGTCATGAACAAAAATATATTTTTCATTTTTTTTAATTAATTTTTTATAAAGTTTTTTTTCAGCTGATTCATTTCTTTTCCAATAAGTTTCTGTGAATCTTTTTTTAAATGGAATATTAAACTGTTTATAGAAAATTATATCACAGGGCCAAGGGTGTTTTTTATCAGAGTTCAAATTTTTAGTTTTATGGTAATTTTCAAAACCCACTGTAATAAGCTTGTGCTTTTTTATATTTTTTTTTTTAATATAATTTTCAATAAATTTACCCTCATATTTTATTAATAGTTTTTCATTTTTAAGTTTAAAGTTTTCATTTAGTGGAATTAGTTTTATTTGTTTTTGATCTCTGTACATAAATTTAATTAAGTCAATATGCTTTGATCTACAAAAAATGTTTAAATAATAATTATTGTATTTTTTAGATAATACTCTAATTAGCCCATTACAAAGAATCATATCACCTAACCTGGAGTGTTGGTGAACATACATATTTTTCATATCTACTAATTAGTATATTATTGTTTTAATATATACATTAGTTATTTATAATAATTAAAATAAAATTTATAATGAAAATATACTCCTATATTTATAGAAAATTTTTAAGACTTTTAACTAGCAAAAGTATTTTAAAAGTTAATTATTTGTTTCACAAATTTTTTGGAGAAAAGGATTTAGGAAATATTGGTTTTGATTTTTCAAAAAAACACACAAGACAATTTATTATTCAAGATATTATAAATAAAAAGAATTATAAATCTTATTTAGAGATAGGATGTTTCGATAATGAATTATTCAATCATATAAAATGCAATAAAAAGGTTGGAGTAGATCCTTATAGCGGTGGAACAATTAGAAAAACTAGTGATAAATTTTTTGAAAATAATAATGAAAATTTTGATTGTATTTTTATAGATGGCCTACATACCTACAAACAGGTAAGAAAAGATATATACAATTCATTAAAATTTCTAAACCATAACGGTATAATTTTATTACATGACTGCTTACCAAATAATTATTTTGAGCAAGCAACACCAAGAAGTCAATATATTTGGAACGGCGATGTATGGAAGGCAATTGTTGAATGTAGAACAATTAAAGATATAGATACTTATACTTGTTATGCAGATTTTGGTATTGGTGTCATTTTAAATAAAAAAAATCAAAATATTTTGGATATTAAATATAATAAATTTTCAAAAATAAAATTTAATGATTATTTTACCAACTATAAAGAATATATGAATATAATTGAGTTTGAAGATTTATTAAAAGTTATTTAAAAAATGAATTTATTAAAATTTAAATTTGGTTACGAAAAATATGGACCGATTGGTTTCATCAATGTTCTTTTAAGTAAAATTGGCTTTAAATATAGAATAGATAGTGAATTAAAAAGAATGATTATTTGGCATGGAAAAAACATAGCTGCAATGTGTAATAATAAAATTATAAGTGGTTTTTATAAAGATGTAAAAATTGAGATCAACAAAAATTGGAATACAACAGATGCTGCATCAAAATATCTTGGCGTTTACGAATTAGAAGTCCAACAGTGTATTGTAAATCTTCAAAAAAAAAAGAAATTCAAAAAAAAATATTTGATTAATTTAGGAGCAGGTGAGGGTTATCATCCAATCGCGCTATTAAAAAAAAACTTTTTTAATAGAGCATTTTTGTACGAAATGGATAAGCAAGGACAAGATTTAATAAAAAAAAACTCTAATGTTAATAAAGTTTCAAAACAAATTAAAATATTAGGTCAAGCAAAAATCAATTTTTTAAATGATTATTATTTTAAAGATTTAAGATTAAAAGATTGTTTTTTTTTATTTGATATAGAAGGTGATGAGTTCAAATTACTTAATAAGGAAAATATTTTAAAATTAAAAAAATCTAATTTATTGATAGAATTGCACCCTATGTATGAAATAAATGGCAAACAACAGGACAAAAATATTTTAATTAAAAAGCTTGAAAAATTTTTTAAAATAGAAATTTTAACTACAACATATAGAGATTTATCACCTTTTAAATTTTTAGATTCTATGAGTGATCTTGAAAAATGGATGCTAGTTAGTGAAGGCAGACCTGAGAAAATGGAATGGCTTGTTTGTGTTCCAAAATAAATTTTTTTATTTAGATACTATTTGTTGAAGTACATATATTTCAAAATAATGGTCAAAAAATATACAGGCTATGACAATTAAGAATACTGTGTGTTATCAATTATTTGGTAGCGGGAAGTGGAATCGAACCACTGACCTCAGGCTTATGAGTCCTGCGCTCTAACCGACTGAGCTACCCCGCCACATAATTCTTGATGATTTATAATAGTTTTTTAATTTAGTGCAATCAAGTATTTGCTTAATTTACCGAAAAAATCAAATTGAAATAATTTTAGCAAGTAATCAATTACTTATTAGGAAAAATTTTAGTTATTTTTTAAAAATTTTTTAAATTTAAAAAAAGCCAAAATCAAAGCAAAATAACGAATTGATTTATCAAATCTTAATATAAAAATATTTAATATAGATTTAATGAGATAAGTAGGTATTTTTTTATTCAATTTATTAAAAATTTTATGATGTTCGTTAATTTTAAAATAATAATATAGTTCATCAAATGTGAAATAATAATTTCTAAAAAAAATTTTCTTAAAAAAGTTTTTTACTTTTAATGAACCGTGTGAATGTATAGCTTTTGAATCAAAAACCTGAATTATTGATTTTTTTTGATTGTTCACTTCTCTACAAAAATCATTATCTAAAAAGTATAAAAAAAAATTTTCATCAAAAAAACCTATATCAACCATATCCTTTTTTTTAAAAAGATAAGCTGCCGTTACAATATTATCCACACATATGTCACCTTCCAATTGAATAGTTTTATTTTCTAAATTCTTTTCAAGCAACGTTCCTCCATTGTAGGAAAGTTTGAAGTTTTGATCGTAGTATGTTGGAGAAACCAAAAAGCAGTTATCGTATTTCTTGTGAGCTTTTAGTAATATATTAATATTTTCAACATTCATTTCACAGTCAGCTTGAAAAACAAAAACATACTCTGTAGCACATAAATTAATACCTTGATTAACTGCTTTTGAATAGCCAACATTTTTTTTATTAAGAATATATTTAAAAATATCAAATTTTTTATTTAGTTGATTTTTTAATTTTTTATTTCCAGCATTATCTATAATTATTATATTAAATTTTTTTATATTTTCTAAACACTGACTAATAAGTTGAAATTCTTCTTCATATAAAACAATAACAATAGTTATTTTATCATACAAATTATCATTCATTAAATTTTTAATACTATATCTTTTAAATTTTTTATAATCATATCTATCTCTGTATTTTTTAGAGTTGGATATATAGGTAAAGAAAAAATTATCCTCGATTTTTTTTCTGTCTCTTTTAATATAATTTTTTTATTTTTAAAATTTTTATACCCACTCATTCTATGAATCGGATATTGATAGTGTATACTTAAATTAATTTTTTTATTTTTCATTTTTTTTATTATTAGATTTCTTTTTGGATGGGCTACTTCAAAAATATGAAAAACATGAAAATTATTATTGTTAACTATAGGTAATTCAATACCAGTATTCTTTAAGCCCTCAAAATATTTGTTAGCAATTTGTCTTCTTCTTTTGATTGAAGTTGATAGGTTATTAAGTTTTAAATTTAGTATTGAAGATTGAACTTCGCTTAATCTTGAATTTATTCCTTGGTCAATTGAATAATATTTGTTTTTCCATTTATTGTTAATCCCAAGAGTGTCTATTCCATAAAATCTAAAACGGTGCATTTTTTGAAATAATTTTTTATTATTAGTTGTTAAAAAACCTCCATCACCATAAGCACCTAAAATCTTTGTAGGATAAAATGAATGACATCCTACATCACCAAATGTACCCGCTTTTTTCTCCTTATAAGTTGCCCCAGTAGATTGCGCACAATCTTCTATAACTTTTAGTTTATATTTTTTTGCAATTTTCATTATTATATTCATTTCACACGTTTGTCCAAATAAGTGAACTGGTATAATTGCTTTTGTTTTTTTATTAATTAAACTGACTATCTTATTTGTATCAATTAAAAAATCTTTACCTATGTCAGCAAATTTAACTTTGGCACCAGCATTTATAATTGCAGCAACAGTTGGTATGGCTGTATTTGATACCGTAATTACCTCATCATCTTTACCTATATTAAGGCACTTTAGAGCTATATATAAAGCATCTGTTCCGTTTGCAACACCCAATCCAAATTTAGATTTATTAAATTTACAATAATTTTTTTCAAAATTTTTTAACTCTTTACCCAGAAGTAGGGTTCCACTTTTAAAAACTTTATTAACTGAATTTAAAATTTTTTTATCATTACTTTTGTATTCACGTAAATAATTCCAAAATTGTATCATTTTAAGATTTTTTTTAATTTATCGATATTCATAGAAGAATTAATTGGCATGCCAATTTTATTATTTTTTTTTAATTTTTTTTTTATTACTAACTTGTTATCTTTTTTAGCAAAATCATACACAGACATTGCTGCTCCTCCAATATTTATTATTCCAGTTTTATTAATTAATTTAAATAACATTTTGGCTATGTTTTCGTGATATGCAAAACTAGTTATTACATTGGAAAAAGCGATTTTATGTATAAATGGTTTTTCTGTCATACAAACTCTCAGTATAAGTGAATTTTTATAAAGTTGAACGGATGCTTCGCCACCAAGTTTCGACCAAGCGTAACTATTAACAGGTAATAAACTATCAGTTTCTTTATAGTTACCTTTTTTACCGGGATAAACATAGTTAGTCGAAAAATAAATTAATTTTATATTGTTTTCTTCACAAGCTTTTGTAATATTTGCCGTGCCAATAATGTTTAAATCAATACTTCTTTTAATTTCTTTGTTATGAATATTCATTGGTCTAGATAGACCAGCTAAATGAATTAAAACATCAGGTTTTATTTTTGTTAGATAGTTTCTTATACTTTTAAAATTTTTTATATCTAATTTTTTCTTGTCAGGAAAAAATAACTTATTTTTAGATTTTATTTGCTTTAATACAATTCCAAATCTTCCTGATCCACCAGTTATAACAATTTTTTTCATAATAGCTTTTTAATTATAAATCTATATGAGATATCCATTTATTATTTTTTCTATTAAATTCTTTTTCTTTGTTAAAAATTTCATCTTTATGATTCCATGCAAATAAGTAGGCAACGTCAGGCATATTTTCCTTAAAATGTTTCATATCTACAATTGGAATATGCATCCCAGGAGAATATTTATTAATTTTTTCATCCGTGGTATCACAAATATAGTCAATGATATCATTTCCTATTTCGCAATAATTTAGAACAGTTGTACTTTTTGATGTAGCCGCATACCCAGCAATTTTTTTTCCATCATTTTTGTAATCATTTAATAATTTTTTTAAATTTATTTTTGAATTTTCACAGTTTTCTTTAAATTTTTCACAAAAATTATAATTATCTAAATCATTATGTTTTTCTTGATCTATAATTTTTTGAACACTTTCTTTTTTTTGTTGTATTCCTTTTCTGGCAATTACATATCTCATAGAGCCACCATGGGTAGGTTGTTTTATTAAATCGATTAACTCCATGTCATAAAGATTAAAAATTTTCTGAATCGAACTACCTGAAAACATAAAAATATGCTCATCATATATTTGGTCATAAGATGTTTTTTCAAACATTGAGCCCAAGTAAGGTTCTTCAAATATAAAAACACCATTTTTTGAAAGCAATTTATCTACTGATTTGATTAAATCAGGCAAGTTGGGTATATGACAAATTACATTAGCAGCATAAACCACGTCTGTCTGATTTTTAAAATTACTTATTTGTTCAATAGAATTTTGGTTAAAAAAACTATTAAGAGTTTTAATATGATTATTATTTGCAATTTCTGCAACGTTTGATGAAGGTTCAAAACCAACAATGTCTAAATTGCTATTCTTAAAGTTTTTTAAGAAAGTTCCATCATTAGATCCTATCTCAACTATTTTGCTATTATTATTTAAATAATTATCCATTATGAATTTTGCATATTTAGAAAAGTGTATTTTCATATATTCTGAGCTACCAGTGAAAAAGGGATATTTATTATTAAACATTTGTTCTGGGCTTGGGTGTTCTTTTAATTGAAGTAAGGAAATATTTTCGGAAAAACAAACTTCCATATTAAAAAAAAATTCAGTATCAAAATCTTTTTTTTCAATAAATCCATTAGCTATGGGCATTTTCCCAAATGACATAAAAGGTTTTATTTTTTTGTTTGTGATTTTACAGTTCATACTTTTAAATTTTGAAGAAGTTTTAATGTATCCTTAATATCCTTCTCTATACTGCCTTTAATCTTAAAGCCATAATTTTTTATTTTTTTATCATCAACATGGTATGATAGTTGATTCATTATTGGAGCGTTTACATAATCAATAGTGATATTCTTTTTAAATTTTTTTATTTTTTTAAGTATCTGGTTAACAGTGTAATTCTCTGTCAAAACATTGAATATATCATTTTCGAAAAAATTTTTTTCAATCGTAAATTTAAAAACCTGAAAAGAATCAACAACTGAAAGATAAGGTCTAAATTGATGAAGAGCAGTTTTATAGACTTGAATTTTGCTATTAAGAGAAGCATTTAAACAAAATTTATTAACAGCCGTATGAAACCTGATTCCTTTAGAAACACCCGATATTGTTCCAAATCTATAAGTATTATATTTCAATTTATTTTTATTTTTTTTTAATAAATTTTCTTCGATTATTTTTATTTTAGCATATGGGCTTTGTGGTTTTAAAAATTCTTCCTCACATGTTTCGTCGACAATTTTTACTTGTTTTCCATAAACACTTGTAGATGATAAATGAATTAATTTTGTATTGGTTTCACAGCAATATTTAATAACCGTCTTCATACAATTGATATTATTGTTGTACATTTCTTTTTCTTTACCAAAGCTTTTTTCAGCATTTGTCATTGATGCACAATGAATTATTAAATCAATATCATTAAATTGATTTAAACTTTTAATATCATTGAGATCTTTATTAAAAAAATTTAAATTATTTTTTTTTTTT
>Ga0209709_10002595_pt1 | contig 15602 bp, 18 predicted proteins | sample ArcticOcean_MG_C_2_FD_187435 | JGI IMG/M metagenome (GOLD analysis project Ga0209709, IMG submission 187435) | Marine microbial communities from western Arctic Ocean - ArcticOcean_MG_CB4_136 (SPAdes) (version 2) | ecosystem: Environmental > Aquatic > Marine > Oceanic | place: Arctic Ocean... | reverse complement strand
GGAAGCGCGCATTCGCGTCGAGCGATCAAGTGATCGTGGCCAAGCCCTGCCGTTGGTTGTGCTCTTGCTGGGGGTGGGGCTGATGGCTGTCCTGTTGGTGGTCCACGTTGGAAACCAGGTGAGCCAGCAAGCGCAGGCCCAAACTGCCGCTGATGCCGCCGCCTTGGCCGGCGCGGCGGAAGGTCGACTGGCCGCCCTGCAGATGGCTGAGATCAACGGGGGAGTGCTCGAGGTCTTCGATGCGAACGGAGCGTCGGTGCAGGTTGTGGTGTCGATCGGCACCGCACACGCTGAAGCTCGGGCGGTGCGTTGGGTTCGCTGGATCGACCCTGAATGAAGGGATGTCGCCCCGTGTGGCGGATGAGTGCGAATCTTTCGCCGTGCCTCTCAGATTCTGCGATGTCGTCGAGCATTCGCCGTTTGTTGACGCTCCGTTCCGATGGCGAATGGGCGTGCGCGGTCTGGCCGAGGATCTTTGGCTCCAGCCCGATGATCAGCGCGAGGCAGATCTCGCCGAGAAAGCCGCGATCCTCGCTCGCGATCCTTACCAAGTGATGCGGCAACTCCCCGTCGCCGCCGCAGCGGTCACCGAACTGCTGGTATTGATCACCGACGATCTCGCCCGACGGGGGTTGCCGCCTCCCCCCACCGGGGGCGTTGCGATCGATCGTGCTGGTCGGGCGGTCCAAGAAGATTTGTGTGTGATGCAGCCAGTGAATGGCAGGTGGTCACTGGTGGCCGGGTCGGTGTGTTTCCCTACGCGCTGGTCGCTGGTCGACAAGATCGGCAAGTCGTTGGCCGCGATCCACACACCCGTCCCCAACTACGCCACCGATCTAGGGCCACAGGTGGAACGCTTCTTCGATCGAATGACGGCCGGGTCACTGGCCTATCGACTGAACTGGTCGCTCGTTGGTCAGCCGGATCGCCGGCTGCCAGCAATGGCTCGCCAGGCCCCAATCGACCTTCCTGCGGACCCCGGGCAAGAACTGTTTGTGCGAATCGAACGACAAACACTTCGGCGCCTTCGCACGAACGCAGCGATTGTGTTCGGGATACGGATTCATGTGTGGCCCCTCGGTGAAGTTGTTGACGATGTTGTTGCGGCCGGATTCGTCCATGAACTCCGAGAGATCCCATTCGACGTCGCCACCTACAAGAACCTCGATGGCATACGAACCCAGTTGATCGCGTGGCTCGGGGGGTGAGGGGGCCTGGGCGAGTTCGTCCCCTACACTTTCCCGGTGCTCTCCCGCGTGGTGGAGCACCCACTGCATCATGAGCGAACTCCCCGAACCAGACGACGCCACCTTCCGCCTTGCCACCGGCGAGGAATTGGTGCTGCCCGGTGATGAGTCGGCGGAGAGCGTGGTGTCGACCGACAGCGGTGCCGTCCCCCAGAGTTCGCTTGGTGCACCCCCCGGCCGACCTCCGGGGATAGGTGGTCAGCGTCCGAGCTATCGCGATCGACGTACCGCAGGTCGCCTTCGGGCCCGGAAGGTTCGTCGTCTGGTTCGCCACGTTGAGCCCTGGTCGGTTCTCAAGGTCTCGCTCATCTTCTATTTCTGCCTTTGGGTGATCCTGCTGGTCGCCGGGGTAATTCTCTGGAGCTTCGCGGTTGGCTCCGGCACGGTCGACAATGTTGAGAACTTCGTCACCGAACTGTTTGCTTTGAAGAGCTTCGAACTCAACGCTGACGAAATTTTCCGAGCGAGTGCCATCGGTGGGTTGGTGTTGGTGTTGGCCGGTTCCGGCTTCACCGTGTTGATGGCCGTGCTGTTCAATATCATCAGCGACGTCACCGGCGGTGTGCGATTCACTGTGGTCGAAGAAGAGACCGCTCGGCCTCGACCGAAGCGCACACGACCCCGTCATGGAGTTCGAATGGCGGTTCCGGCAGCCGCCGCTCATGAGATGACAACATCTCCCGCGATGCTTGAGAACGACGACGCGACCGTAGTCGATGCCCAATTAGCGGTCTCGGAGATCGAAACCGACTTGCCGATCCTCCCGACAGGCGAGGAAACCGAGTCCGACGACACATATTCCTAGCATCGAGAGACGTTGGCGACCGCTGCCGCTCGCCGGTAACGTATGCGCCTCACGGGGCTATAGCTCAGTTGGTTAGAGCGCACCCCTGATAAGGGTGAGGTCGCAGGTTCGACTCCTGCTAGCCCCACGGAAACTCTTCGAGTTCCGTGGAGTTTCGCCCCCGCGAAACTCCCAGCCCGTGGATCAAGACCCAGGCTGTTCGCCAGCGAGTAGGAGAGTGCCGGATGGGTAGTCGTGGTCTGTTGACACTGGTTCGGCGAGCAATGGTTGCGATCCTCGCTGGAGTTTCGGTTGCCGCGGCGATTCGTGTTCGAGGCAGCGGCGGTGTCCCGCCCCAAAAAGGTGGTTGGCGCGAACTGAAGGGCGAGGATCTTCGATGATCCAGCTGCGACGATCCTTCTGATGAAGACCGCCCTCCGATGAAGATCGTGCTCTTTGGAGCCGGTGCCACGGGTGCACGAATTGCGCGTCAGCTTCGCTCGAGCGGTCGTGTTGCGTGCGTTGAAGTCCGTGACCAGCAAGACGAAAAGGCGCAGCGTCTTGTCGACACCCTCGGATCCGGTACCCAGTTTGGTACTGGCCGCCAGATTGCCGATGACACTGATGCCGTCGTCCTCGCCACGCCTGCGGGATCACAGGCGGCCCTCGCTCGCCGAGCGGTGCGTCGCGGTGTGCCCGTGGTTGCCACATCTAATCAAACCGGCGAAGTCCGCCGGCTTCTCGACCTCGAACAAGAGGCCCTACACCATGGCGTATCGGTGTTGATTGGTGCCGGCTTCATGCCCGGGTTTACCGGATTACTCGCTCGACATGTCAGTGAAGAGTTTGACGAGGTTGATGAGATCCATGTTGCGAAAGTAGGCACCGGCGGCCCCGCCTGCGCTCGGCAGCATCATCGAGCGCTGTCATCGGCCGGACTTGACTGGCGCGATGGCAAGTGGACTCGCCGGGCCGGTGGGTCGGGCCGGGAGCTCGCGTATTTCCCGGATCCAATCGGTGGTCGCGACTGTTATCGAGCGGGGCTTCCCGATGCCCTCCTGCTCGTTCCGGAATTTCCCGGTGTCGACCGGGTCACCGCTCGCCAGGCCGCCACCCGACGCGACCGGCTCACAGCTGCATTGCCGATGTTGAGGCCTCCCCACGCCGAAGGTGGCATTGGAGCCGTTCGGGTCGAACTCCGCGGCCGCGTTGGGATTGAGCGTCGGGTCAGTGTGGTGGGGGCAATTGAGCGACCAGCCGTGGCCGCTGGCGCGATCGCGGCGTGTACGACACTCCACGTGCTGGCTGGGTTTACCGAGCCAGGCGCCTACGGCCTAGCGGGAGTGAACGAACACCTCCGCCTTCTCCGGGCCATTGGCGATTGTGGTGTCCGGGGAATGCGTTTCGAAGGTGTCACCACGTTCCTGTAGCGATTGCCCCTGGTCCCTCGATTTGGGTGTCCGAATTCATCAGGTATTTGGTCGAAGTGGGTATCAAGCTCGGCCTTCAAGGTGCCGTAGATCGTTGAAACGACGGACGATATGACTCATCCGGAATGTTTTCCGAGAAATCGCTAAAGGCTCTCTTGAAACGCGCCGAAACATTCTCCTACTGGAAGAAGTACCGATCAACGAGGTCGGCTTCGATCACCAAAGGGAGTACTGGGGCGATGAATAAGGGCGAAGAAACAATGCTGCGAAGCACACGACCAAGCCGGCGACGGGTTCGTCCCACGCAGGGCGCTGACTCGATGGATGTAGATCTCGCAGAGATGATCGAGAAGAACCTCCCGCTGGTGAAGCACATCGTCTTCCAGGTGGCCGTTCACTTCCCCCTCCACGTTGATCGTGACGAACTGGCACGGGCCGGTGCGCTTGGATTAGTCGAAGCCGCACGCCGCTACGACGAGGACCGTGGTGTCCCGTTTGAACGCTTCGCCGCCCAGCGCATCCGTGGAGCGATCCTCGATGCCGTGCGTGCCGCCGACTGGGCGCCCCGCTCGGTTCGAAGCCTGGCTCGCAAGCTTGAAGGCGCCGAGCAGCGTCTCGCTACCGAGTTCGGTCGGCTTCCGACCAAGGAAGAAGTGTCGGAAGCACTTGGCATGAGCCAGAGCGAACTCAACCGCCTCCAGGACCGGATGTTCCGCTCCGTCGTGCTGGCCCTCGAACACGAGACGACCGACGCCGTTGAGAAGGACCTCACCCCGGTTGATGTGCTCGTCGACGAGCACTCCATCGAGCCGTCCGCTGAACTCGAGACCCGTGAACTCCACGGCTATCTCCGTGATGCCATCTCCCTTCTGCCCGAACGGCACCGCCTCGTTGTTGTCGGCTACTTCCTCGAAAACCGCACCTCGCAAGAACTCGCCGAATTCCTCGGTGTTACCGAGTCTCGTATTAGCCAACTCCGTTCGGAATCGATGATGATGCTGCAAGAAGGCATCGAAGCCCAGTACCTCTCCGAAACACCCGAGCCCGCCGATGTCACAGGTCGTGTCGCTCGCCGCAAGGCCACCTACGCCAAGGGCATCGCTGATGCCTCGGCGTTTGCGGATCGTATGGAGCAGATCAACCTGATTGAGTCGGACGCTCCTGCCATCCTTGAAATGCGCTGACGAGACAGCACCGTTGGTTTGCGCCAACGAACAAGAACTGCGACTGGGGGTGTGAACCCCCGTCGCCAATGACGAAGCAGTATTAGGTAACTTGGCGACCTATGGGTCGCCAAGTTGCTGTTTTCACCGTTGTTCTTTCGATTGTCGCGGGGGCCTGCTCTTCGAGCAACGAACCCACGGTGAGTCCGACCACGTCGGCCGATCTGGCGACGGAGGTCGGCGAGTACGGCTGTGCGGTCCGTGGCGTTCCTGTTCCGGAGTTGCTGGAGGTCGGTGTGGTGGTTGAGTACGGCGACAACGGCAATAGTCATGAGGCCTGTGCGGCGGGTTACGACACGGCGATCCCGACGACGGGAACCCACTTCGCGGTGTGGCAGAACTGCGGCTTCTATACGGTGCCGATTCGAGACAACGCGGCAGTGCATTCACTCGAACATGGGGCCGTGTGGATCTCGTATGCACCGGACCTCACTGCGGATGAGGTTGGCGCGATCGAGGCGGCCGTGGGCGAAGACACACACATGCTCGCAGCGCCGTATCCCGGTATTCAGAACCCAATCGTCTTGAGTGCGTGGACGAGGCAACTGGCCGTCGACCGTTGGTCGGATCCTCTGGTTGCGGAGTTCATTAATGAGTATTTGGGGCGTCGTTCACCGACGGCCCCAGAGGCGGGCGTGCATTGTGACGGCGGGTTTGGTGTGGCGCCGAATCTGCCCGACGCGGACTATGCGCCCTCGCTCGAGTGGGCCCGCGAGAATACCTAGATCAGCTGGGCGACGGGTTCCAGATCTTGAGGAGCGCGTCGTGAATCACACCGTTGGTACCCACTCCTGAGCCGGTCTTCCATGCGTCGGGGCCCTCGGTGCCGTCGGCGTTCGAGTAGCGGCCGCCCGCCTCGGGGATAATCACCGCCATTGGGGCAACATCCCAAGGGTTGGCGAGCGGATCAATCATGGCTTCTGCTCGCCCGGTGGCGACCAGCGCATAGCCGTAGGCGTCACCCCACGTCCGAAAGGTCAGTGGGCTGTCAAGCACTTGCTCGAGTGCGGGCCGCGGCCAATAGCTGAAGCCGCTCGTCATTGCGTAGGCCCCATCGAGGGTGGCATGCGCACTGACGTGGCAGCGTTTGCCGTTGTGGAAGGCGCCGAGGCCGCGCCCAGCCCAGACAGTTTCTCCGAGAGCCGGCAGGTTGATGACACCAATGGCCGGTCCGTGCTCATCGACGAGGGCGAGAAGGTTGCTGTAGAACGGGACACCCTTGGTGAACGCCTTAGTGCCGTCGATCGGGTCGATCACCCATGTCCGGCCGCTGGTGCCGGTGGTGTCCTGGAGTTCTTCGCCCATTATGGCGTCGAGGGGGAAGCGCTCGGCCAACGCCTCGCGTATGAGCGACTCGGCGCCCAGGTCGGCCTCGGTCACGGGTGATCCGTCACCCTTACGGTCGATCGCCAGCGAGGGATTACGAAAGAACTCGAGCGTGAATTCACCAGCGGCGCGAGCTATGTCGACGGCAGTGGTGACGAGTTCAGGATCGACGGGTGGGGCGGGAGGCATCCTCGCTCACGCTAGAAGGTGGACACGGGAAGAACATCGATGTTCGCGCCATGTACTCGGGGTAACCAACGCGTCGGTTTTGGAGTTCGCGCTCGAGTGTGGCGAGTCCGGAAGCGTTCAACAGCAGATAGGTCATGACCACTGGACCAATAAGGCCAAACCATGCCGCACTGGTCTCGCCGCTGACGAGGAAGATGCCCCACCAGACAGAGCAATCACCGAAGTAGTTCGGATGACGGGTGTAGCGCCACAGCCCACGGTCAAGCACGATGCCGCTGTTTGCCGGATCCGCCCGGAATCGGGCTAGCTGAGCGTCACCCACCGTTTCGAAGAATATGCCAATGCCCCACAACGCAACACCGATGACGGCGATCCACCCAATATTGGGATCGTTTGCAGTGGCGGCGAGTTGCACGGGTAGCGAGACAATAAATATCAGCACCCCCTGCAGCCCAAAGACGGTGACGAGGGACCTGAGTCGGAACTACTCTCCCTGGCGGCGGCGCATAGATTGGTAGCGGAAGTGCTCGTCGGCACCTCGACTGCGCCACCAGAGATGACCAGCGAGACGCAGACCCCAGATAGTGACCATGGCGGTGAGGAGTGTGCTGCGATCGGCGTGGCCGTCGCCGACCACCCGAGCAATCCAAGCGACGACGACGAACCCCGCCCCCCCCACCCAATAGCGCCGACGCTGGCGTTGCGAAGGAAGAGGCTCACGCCCCACATGGCCACTGTCATTGCGATGATGGCGAGGGCTGTCGCCAGCATGACGTCGAGAGAACCGCTCATGAAAGCTCTTTTGCCCCGACGAGTGAGGATGGATTGCCGCCGCTTGAGCGGCGTTCAATCATGCACTTTTCGATCCAGTGATCCATATCAAGCCATTGGTCGACGAACCACTCGGTGAAGGCATGTTCATCGTTGGGCACCTCGGAACGGTCGATTCGCCAGACCCGAACCCGGACCGGTGCGGACAAAGGGAGCGACGAGCGAATGGTGGCAAGGTCACCAAAGACATCCATACCTTCGTGGGCGACGAGGATCAGATCGGCGTCGGGTGCTCCCTGAAGAAGCGACCAGGTGCCCGCGGTGCGTGGAGGCAGCATGTGTTTGAGAGTGCGGACAGCGGGTTCAAGATCCGGCCGCGTCTCGCCCATCCGGGTGGCGGCGCGGTCGAGTCTCTCAGGGGTGAAGAATGTGCCCTCGGGGAAGATCACCGCTATCTCATTACCGAGGTGGGTCGTCAGGTTCCGCAGTCGACCCCACAGCGGCGAGTTCGAGGCCGGCGATCGGTCGAGGAAGACGTTGGGGAGTCGGTTGCCGACGATGTCCATAGCGGGCGCCCATTGGAGTTCGTCCTTAAGCGTGTAACGAAGCGGGTGGCCGCTTTCAATACCGAAGAGAAGAATCGGGAGGAGTGCGTCGACATGGCTCGCGTGGCGGGCGAGCACGATTGCCCGGCCGGTGAGGAGTGACTCGGGGTTTTCCACGACCCACCGGAGGCCGACGAAGCGCCGTAAATTTCGCAGATGGGTGCCGGCCCACCACCACTCCAGGTGGTGGAAGCGAGCCTGAGCCCGGGGCGAGTTGTTACGGCCGAACTGCGCCGCAGTGAGTACCGCAGCGGCGAGCACACCGCCGCACTCGATGAGGACCACCGCAGTGGCGGCACACCAAAAGCGGACCCGCCGGAGGGGACCGCGGCCCGTGCTGAGGTCTCGTAGGGCCAGAAGGGGAAGCACGATCGGCGAGCCGGCAACGAGGAGCGAAGCCGCTAGGAAGAAAGCGGTGACACTGATCGTGCGCCGAATCACAGGGCGAGGCATGGCCATACTCGACTGTATCGCTCCGAACCCTGCCGAAAAATCCCGCCGAAACCCGATTGACATTTTTCATCTCTTTTCATACTCTCTCATATCTCGTCAATGTATTCGGTCAATCACAGCCAATCAGGGAAATCACCATGCCAATTGCGGATCCGCAGCCAGAGATCGATCGGCTCCGCATTCACGCCCGATGGGCGATCGGGCAGGCGGCGGAAGCACGAGCGCTTGGTCTCGATATTGATGTCCGGCGCCAGGTCGTCCTCGGCCGAGACAAGGACTGCCTGGCTCGGCACACCGCAGCGGTCTGGTCATCTCGGGCAGCAGAACGCAGTCGAGTCACGTTGCATCACAGCATTGGGTTGTCGCTCTGGATGGCCTCCGAAGGATTGCGCGAGACCATGACGGCCCTCGAGGGGCGAGCGGGTTCACTCGAGGACTCGGCCCGTGAGGCCAACTGACAGGCCGATCAACTCGCGGGGCCGGCCAACATCGTTACGAAATAGACGTGGCGGCAGACGAGAAAGATCGTCATAGCCTCCGCTCCAATCGAGGAGACGCGATGCAACAACTCAGCGCCCAGGATTCCATGTTCCTTCATCTGGAATCACAGTGAACGCCGATGCACATCGGCTCGCTAGGGATTTACGACCAGAGCACGGCACCCGGTGGGGTTGTCACCTTCAAGTCCATTCTCCAGATGATGGAGGAACGACTGGGCTTAGCTCGTTCGTTCACCGAGCGACTCGTGCATGTACCAATGGGCCTCGATCACCCGTATTGGGTGTCCGATCCAGACTTTGATCTTGAGTACCACGTGCGTCACATCGTGTTGCCGAAGCCGGGCGACTGGCGTCAACTTTGGATACAGGTTGCTCGGCTGCACCCCCGCCCGCTCGACATGGATCGACCCCTTTGGGAGTTCACTGTGATCGAGGGTCTCGACAACGTCGAGGGGGTTCCCGCGGGTTCATATGCGATCGTTTCGAAGATCCACCGTTCAGCCATCGATGGCGTGTGGGGCAAGAGATCACCGCCGCGCTGCACGACCTTGAGCCTGAAGGAAACCCACATATCAACATCCCCCCAGTTCAGAAGGACAAGGTGCCGGAGGGTATTGCGCTGCTCGGCCGGGCGGCGATCAACAATGTGCGCCAGCTGTTCCGGCTGCCGTCCTTGTTGAAGGACGCCGTGCCGGCGCTCGGTCGCCTCGCGCAGACGGCGTCGAAGGACGATGTGACGATGCCGGCGGTGCCGGGTCGTGTACCGCAGACGCGGTTCAACAAGAAGGTGTCCGCCCATCGTGTGGTGGCCGGTACTCGGTTTGAGCTGGACCAGGTAAAGGCGATTAAACAGTCGGTCGATGGTACGACGATCAACGACGCCATCCTCGGGATCTGTGCTGGCGGCATCCGTTGTTACCTCGACTATCACGGCGAGCTCCCCGAAGAATCACTCACCGCCATGGCGCCGATCTCAGTTCGTTCCGACGAGGAGAAGGGGGACGCTGGGAATCAGGTGTCGGCCATGATCGTTCGTCTCCGCACCGACATCGAAGATGATGCGGAGAGGCTAGCGGCGATCCGCGAGGCGAGTCGCGAGTCGAAAGAACTCACGAACGCCGTCGGCGCTCGCCTGATGACTGATTACACCCAGTTTGTTCCGTCCGCCACGGCCGGACTCGCGTCGCGACTGGCCACTCGGCTCGCCGCGAACAGTTCGCGCCCGATGATGAACTGTGTGATCACGAATGTGCCCGGACCGCAGATTCCGCTGTATTCGGCCGGAGCGAGAATGGTCGACATGTACGGCATGGGGCCGGTGATCGACGGACTCGGACTCGGACTCTTCTTGCCAGTTCTCAGCTATTGCGGCGGCGTGACGGTGGGTGTCACCTCGTGTCGCGAAATGATGCCTGACCCTGAACGGTTCATGGCGTGTATCGAGGAGTCGTTTGAAGATCTCCGCAACGCCACGATCAGCTAATTCAAGTGAAGGGGTATTGGCTGAAGGGGCACTGGCTCAAGCGGCATTGGCTGAAGCGGCATTGGCTGAAGAGGCATTGACCAGACGGGTGTCGAAGTCGACCGGTGTGGGAAACATCGGCTTGAGGGCACGCGGCGCCTTGAACGGCTTCCAGTCATGGTCGGCTTGGGCTAGCCGATCAGCAACCACTAGGAGCGCGGCCGGATTGTGGCCTAGGCCGCAATGGCTGCCGTAGACCTCGACATTTTCAGTCTGCGGGAGATTACGGTTGAGGCACTGGTGCCAACTCACGATGCCGTCGCTGCGGGTGTAGATGGATGTGGTGGGCACGCCCATTGGCTCGCGGGCCCAGCTGGGGATCTGGGGCACCATGATCTGATCGGAGTGGCGGTCACGGAGAGCGTTGAATGCGGCGCTGGCATTGGATTCTTCGGGTCCGGTGGTCTGGAACGGGCTGCCCAGCGTGATCACCTGCCGGACAGTATTCGGGGCCAGGCGGGCAATTTCCCGGGCAAACATGCCGCCCAATGACCAGCCAATGATGTCGATTGGCCCGTTCTCTCGGTCGAGAAGTTCGATCAGTTCGATTAGTCCATCGATGATCTCTGCGGTGGGGCCGATATTGCGACCGAGCCCCCAGCCATGGGTGTTGTAACCGAGGCAGCTAAGTAGCGAGCGGATGGGTTTCGTGCTGCCGTCGCCCGCCATAAACCCAGGAAGTACGAGCACGGTGCGATCGGCGTTGGCTCGCGGTAGGAGACCAAACATCGCGGGGGCGGCCGCCGCGAATGCACCGAGTTCCGACGCGGCGCGGATCTCAAACAGCGCGCTCAAGGTATTGGGACGGTTGGGCATCGGCCCATGGTGTCACCCTGCGCGCGGAGTCACAACCAGCGTCAGGTTCCCGGGGAGGGAATTACCAGAGTGGGTAGCTCCGGTGCTGGGCCCCAGGCGATGGCCGCCTTGGAGAATCCTTGGGCGACAGCGACTGTGAGCGCGAGTTCGGCCAGCTCCGTATCGCTTAGCGGGAGCTCCGCGTCGGACTCGTTGGAAGGGGACGCGCCAATCACTACATCAGTCCACCGGATCGCGGCCTTCCAGCGATCAGGGAGATCGGTGTCGGCGTATTCGTCGTTGATGCTATCGATTGCGGCTTCTTCGAGTCCCTGCTGCTGCGCACCTGCGAAGCGAAGGTTGCGTCAAATACCGCAGTCGGTGATCCGAGCGTTGCGAAGCCGTCCCACTTCCTTCGTTGCCTGATCAACCTTTCCGCGCTGCCACAACTCGGCGTAGAACCGATCGAAGCGGGCGTTGAGTTCGGTGTCGTGCTCGAAGAAGTTCATCGAACCCTCGGGGGCGGTCATTCTCATGACGTGGGTCCGAGGGCGATCGCGAGGCGAGCCTGCGCTTCGATAGTGGCCAGTCCAATGGTGAAGGCGGCAACCTCGTGATCGCTGAGGTGTTGTCGAACCGCCGCCGCGATCTCGTCGGTGACCGCGTGGGGATCAATGATCCACAATTCGGCGAACGCCAGCAGGTCATCGACAAGTGGTCCGTCGAGCGCCGGCGCCGGCTCGGAAGTGTGTCGACCAGCATCGTGGGGCGCGCCGACGAGTTCGCACATCCGCACCCAGCATCGTTCGAGCAGGCCCGGATCGACGCGGCCATCCCACACGCCGTCGATGAGCGCCTCGAACTCGGACGCGATGTTTGGGGAGAGGTCTGCGAGGGTCGGCATTGGTCGCTGACCTTAGGCGTCGGACTGGGTGGCGTGCGCGGCGGCCAACCGCCCGACCGCTTCTTCCAATCCGGTCGGGGACGCCGTCGCCCAGCTCAGACGAAGGTGGCGGGTGAGCTCTCGTTCGACGGCAAACGGGTGACCGGGCACGAAGGCAACGCCATGATCGAGCGCGGGTTCGAGGAGGGCCGAAGTGTCGGTTCCATCGGTGAATTCGGCCCAAACAAACATCCCGCCGCCGGGTCGGTTGAACGCCAGACGGTCGCCGAAGGTGTTGATGAGGGCATTAGCCAGCGTGTCGCGCTTGGTCGCGGTCGCGGCGGAGATTTCGGCCACGTGGGCCGGGAACCAGGGCGCGGTGACGGCGCCGTGGGCGATGGCCTGGCTCAGGCTGGAGGTGTGCAGGTCGGTCGACTGCTTCGCCCGTTCGACGGAGCGAAGGAGCCAGCGGGGACCGATTATCCAGCCGACCCGGAGACCAGGGGCGAGAATCTTTGACACGCTTCGAAGGTGGACGACGTGTGGGTGCGAGGCCGGTTCAGGCGCCGGTTCGTCGATGGCAAGGTCGCGGTAGGGGTCGTCGAAAACCACCAGAAAGTCGTAGTGCGACGCGAGGGCGAGCAGTTCGCCGCGTCGGTGAGTGCTCAGTGTTGCTCCGGTTGGATTGTGGAAGTGCGGGACCACATAGACAAACTTGGGGCGCATGCCGGCGAGGAGTTGCTCGCCCAACTGGTCCACCACGAGGCCCTCGGCATCGATGTCGACGGGGGCAAGTGCGGCGCCCGAACCGCGAAACGCCTGGAGGGCACCGAGATAGTCGGGATCGCTGACAACCACCGTGTCGCCCGGATCGAGGAGCACCTCGCTCAGGAGATGGAGTGCCTGCTGCGAACCGGTCGTCACGAGCACATTGTTGATGTTGGCGGCGGCGGGCGTGGTGGCCACAATCGCTTCGCGAAGTCGTGGGTCTCCCGCGGTAAGTCCGTACTGAAGAGCATCGGCGTTGCGGTTGAGGATGCACTGGGCCGCGAGCGAGGCCATCTTCTCGCGCGGGAATCGGTCGGGGTCGGGAAGGCCTCCCGCCAGCGAGATCATGCCGGGACGGTGTGCATGTTCGAGCAGGTCGCGAATAACAGATGTGGTCTGCTGCCGGGCGCGGGTGCTGAGCAGATGATCCATCGGAGCAGCGTGGTCCTTCCAGGACAGTACGAGAAGCCCCTGCCAATGGTGGTACCACCAGTGCTACCTTCACGCCGCTAACCTTTTCGTATGCGAGCGGCAGCCCTTGGTGACTTTCTGCGGAGTCGGCGCGAACGCCTTCGCCCCGAAGAAGTGGGCCTGCCGGTGGGCACCGGTCGACGGGCGGGCGGGCTCAGACGAGAAGAAGTGGCAGTCCTCTCTGGTGTGGGTGTGTCCTGGCTGACGCGGCTTGAGCAGGGTCGTGCGAATCGAGTGTCGGCCGAGGTGCTCGACGGGTTGGCGGCCGCCCTTCGGTTGACCTCCGCCGAGCGGATCCATCTTTACGACCTGGCCGACGTGCATCCACCGGCCGAGGTCGACGGCGAGAAGGGAGGTGGCGATGCGCATCGAGTATTGGTTGATGGGCTGGAGCCCAACCCGGCGTATGTCCTCGACCATGCGTGGAATCTGGTGTGTTGGAACCAGGCCCAGGCGACATTGTTCCCGGTCATCGAAACGATGGAGGGGGCGCCCAACCTTCTGCGACTCACCCTTGAAACTGAGCCACTCCGAAGCTTCATGACTGACTGGCTTGATGAGGTCCACCGGTTGGCATCACAGTTTCGACTGCACCTCGGTCGGTATCCGAGTGAGGAGGGCAGCACGCTTGTGGATGAGTTGCGGGCCGAACACCCCGAGTTCGCGACGGCGTGGCGAGCGCAAGACGTGGCCGTCTTCTCGTCGAAGGTTCGACACTTTTGCCACCCGATGACGGGCGACTTAGCGTTTCATCACCACCGCTTGGCCCTGCCCGATCACCCGGGATGGGGCGTGGTCATCTACACGGCAGTGACAGCCGACGACTAGGACCGCAGATCGAACCCGAGCTCAAACGAGCGAACGGCTCGGGCAAAGATGTTCGGCTCGATGTCAGGATCGGTGACCGCTCGCAGGTTGGTTACCCGCGTGGTCAGGAGTTCGAGAAGGAGTCGCAGTTCGGCTCGGGCGACGTTGGCGCCAAGACAGAAGTGGGTGCCATGGCCGAACGACAGGTGCGGGTTCGGGTTGCGGGTGATGTCGAACTCGTGGGGGCGGTCCCACACCGACTCGTCGCGATTCGCGGCGGGATAGACGAGAGCGACGCGCTCGCCGGCCGCGATGACCGTGCCCGCGACTTCGCTGTCGCGCGTGGCTATCCGGAACATGTTGTTGAGCGGGGTGATCCAGCGGATCAGTTCTTCGGTGGCCGTGATCGCGAGTTCGGGGTTGGCGGCGATTGCCTCCCACGCTTCGGGATGATCAACAAAGGTCCGGAGGCCATGGGCGATCACGGTGCGGGTGGTTTCCGCGCCGCCCGCGATCAGGAGGCCGGTCTCCATCACCATTGTCTGCGGATCCATCTGATGGGAGAGCCAGTCCGAAAAGAGATCGTCGGCCGGTTCGGCCGCCCGCTGCGGAAGGATCTCCTGCATGATTTCGGCCCACTCCTGGATGCTGCCGATAAACGACATGAACATCTCGGGGTCGGTGGGTGCGGTGTCGATGCGCATCTGCCGCTCTGACCAGTCCTTCACCTCTCGCCAGCGTTCGGCGCCAAACCCAAGAAGCTCCGCGGTGATCCGACAAGGAAGCTGCGCGGCGATGGCATCGATTACCTCGACGGATCCGCGCGAATCGTGTTCGACGATGGCTTCGTCGATCAGAGTGTTGATCGTGGCGGTGTAGTGGTCGGTGTGATTGCGTACGGCCCGCGGGGTGAAGCGCCGGTTGACCTGGCGACGCTGGGCCAGGTGTACGGGGTCGTCCTGGCTGATCATCGTTGTTTCGCCCGGTGACGGGTTCAGTCGGTAGGCCCCGCCGTCGTCGGCTCGACTGGCGAAGGTTGCGTCGTCGCGTTCGACCGTGAGGACATCGGCGTGCCTTGCGGCGAGCCAGATTCCGCTCTCCTGGTCGCGCCAAAGACCGGGGTGGGCGCGGAGGGCCGCGAAGTCATCTTGAGGATCTGATTTCCACCAGTGGGGATCAAGGACGGCGGAGTGAGGAGAGGTGTCGCTCATGCCCCGCCAGGCTGCCACAGCCTGCGGGCGGCCGACGAAGGTGTGATGTCGCCGGCGAGGATTGCATCGATGATGGACTCAGTGGTGTCATCGCCGAGTTTCGTCTCGAGGAATAGGTGGAACGTGAGTTCGGCGCGGCTGCGGAGCTCGTAGCGAATACGGGCGCGCCGGCGGGCGGCCAGTTTCCCCGACTCAATGAGATGGACGTGGTGCGCGTCGACGGCCTCGTGCACGGCGGCGATGCCGTCTCCCTCGAGCGAGTTGACCATCACAATCGGGGGCCGGTGGGAGGAATCTTCTTGGCCGGTGACATGGCTGAGTTCGAGCATGAGTTCGAGGTCGCGTCGAGCGTCGTTCGCCCCCGGCAGGTCGGCCTTGTTGACGACAAATATGTCGGCCACCTCAAGAAGGCCGGCCTTGTTGGCTTGGACGGCGTCGCCCATACCTGGAGCGACAACAACGACGGTCGTGTCGGCCGCGGCAGTGATGTCAACCTCCACTTGGCCCACCCCCACCGTCTCGATGATGACCGGGTCGAAGCCGGCCGCCGCGAGCAAGCGGGCTCCGCCGGGGATCGCCAGCGCGAGTCCGCCGGCATGGCCGCGGGTCGCGACCGA
>Ga0209709_10002592_pt1 | contig 15606 bp, 15 predicted proteins | sample ArcticOcean_MG_C_2_FD_187435 | JGI IMG/M metagenome (GOLD analysis project Ga0209709, IMG submission 187435) | Marine microbial communities from western Arctic Ocean - ArcticOcean_MG_CB4_136 (SPAdes) (version 2) | ecosystem: Environmental > Aquatic > Marine > Oceanic | place: Arctic Ocean... | reverse complement strand
AATTCATAAGAATCAAATTTTTTAGAGTTATGCATAAAATATGCCTGTAAAATCCCTATTGAATAGGGCAAATAATATTGGCCAGCAAATCCATTATTTATCTGAGCTGTACCTATTTTAATTTTTTTCATATTTTAATTTTATTTTTTTTTTTAATAAATAGAGAAAAAATACACTAATCATAAATGATGAAATAATTAATCTTTTTTCACATAAATTTAAAAAAGACTTAAAATCTACAATATAAAGTTTATCAATTTCTTTATTCTTTTCATTAATTTTTTTAGGAATTTCTTTTTTTGAGGTATTAAAGTAGTAGATTTTGGGGTATTTTCTATTTCTTTGTGGATTAACAGAAATAGTAGGTAACTCTATTAATTTTTTATGGTTAATAATTGTAATTCCTGTTTCTTCAAATAGCTCCCTGACAGCTCCACTTTTTGGTGTTTCATTCTTATTTATCCCTCCACTAGGAAACTCTAAAGTATATTTTTTTATAGCATGCCTGTATTGTTTTACTAATAGTAACTTATTACGATCTATTATTGGAAGAATTGTTACCTGATCTGTGTTCTCATCTACAGTATAAAAGTTTTTATCATTTGTGACTGAAAACCATTTATTTTTATAAACTGTTTTAACCTTCATCAATTAATCTTTGTTAAACATATCTCCATTTTCGATTATCAAGTAAGATTTTTTATTTTTATCAGTAATAGCTTTTTTAAACACATCAAAAATTTTATCTTTATCTTGCAACTTAATTACTTCGACTTCTGTTAATACTTTTTTAAATATTGAAGTGTAATCCTGTGTATGTTGTGGGCCTCCATCGAGTGGTTTTTTTGCACCTATTGCAGTCCGAATTATTATTTGGGGTTTCATTTCATTTCGAGACATATATCTTATTTTATCAAGGTGGTTCACTAATTGATTAAAAGCTAAAATCAAAAAGTCAAATCTTGGATAGCAGCTTATAGGAATAAAACCTTCTAATGCTAAACCGATCGAAAGACCCATTTGAACATCTTCGAAAACGGGTAGTTCAATTTTTTTTTTATCAGGAACACCTACAAGAGTATTGTACATCGAGTTTCCAGGATACATCACTGACTGTCCTAAGAAAATTGTTTTACGATGCCTTCCTAAATAATTCATTGATCTAATAAGTTCTTTTTTATAAGTCATTAAAATAATACCCAAGATCCCGTACCATGATGCGGATACTTTCTTTTATAGGAGTAATAATAAATACTTTTTTCTTTTTTTGTTTTTTTCAACCAAACTTTATTAGTGGGTGTATTTGTGCTCATATTGTTATCCTCAACTACAAATTTTATTGGTAATTTATGATTTTTTGCATATTTAAATGTTTCGTGAAATACACCAGTTTCATAAGTCATATCACCAATGAAAACCCAAACTTTAGATTTACTTTTCTTTCTTTTTAAAGCCATTCCAACACCAAGAGCAATTGGAAGAATACCACCAACAATAGCTGAACTATAAAATTTTTTTTTAAGATTATTAATACTCATACTTTTTCCTTTAATAATTTGTTTTTTAAGCCATTTTTTATCCAACCCATGAAGCAAAGCATGATAGTGGTTGCGCCATGTAGAGAAAACCCAATCTTGGGAGTTAATTTTTTTAAAAATTTCAATTAATTGTTTCTCATTATTTCCAGATAAATGTATAGGTGCTTTTATTGAACCTTTTTCATAGATTTGTTTTATATCTTTTTCAAAATTAATAAGATCTATGGAAGTTAATTTTTTAGGCATAATAATTGTTATTTATACATTAAATTGTTTATATTATAAGAATATTTAGTATATATAAACATCTCATGAAAAAAATAAACAAAAGAGACACAAAATTTAAAACTGATTATGACATGTTTGCTTCTGACGATTATGTTGATAGCAAAAATAAATTAGCAGAGCTTTTTTCTTCAAAAACAATAGATGACAGAATTAAAATTGATAACCTTTTTTTATTTACAGACCCAAAAATGATCTCTAGGGCTCTTTTTTTTAATTTTATTTATGAAAAAATTTTGGAAGTTCCTGGCTATATATTTGAGTTTGGAACAAGGTATGGAAATTTTGCCTCTCTTTTTACCTCTTTAAGAGATATATACGAACCATTTAATAGGACTAGAAAAATAATAGCTTGTGATACCTTCACTGGTCTTTTTGACTTAAGTAAAACAAATGATCCAAACTTTAAAGAAAATGATTTTGCAACACCTAAGCATTATGAAACATATTTAGAAAGTATTTTTAAATGTAAAGAAAAATTTTCTGCATTACCTCACCACAAAAGATATGAAATCTTAAAAGGAGATGCCTCAAAAACAATTAAAACATTTTTAGGAAAAAACAAAGAAACATTAATAGCTTTGGCATTTTTTGATATGGACATATATAAACCAACAAAAAATGTATTAAATGCAATAAAACCTTTTTTAACAAAGGGCAGCATCTTAGTTTTTGATGATGCAATATGTGAATTGTCTCCTGGTGAAACTATAGCCATTAAAGAAACCTTTGGTTTTGATAAAATTTCCCTAAAAAGATGGCAATACAATAGTAGATTAGTTTATTTTGTAGTCGAATAACCAATAAGTCTATTCAATCAATAAGCCTTTAATTTTCTTAATTCTTTTATTATTTAATCTAAACGCCCAATATCTTGCTTGACCTGATACTAAGTTAAAATATTTTTTATTATACTTTTTAAATAAAAAAGGTTTCAATAAACCATACTTTTTTATTTCTAGTGAAATATCCTTTGGACTTGGGTATAATTTATATTTATTATTTTTTGCTTCTGACACATTCCTGTAAACAAACCCACTTCCTGAAGAAATTTTTTTGATCTTGTTTAAATCGATATTAATATAAAATTTTTTTATATTAATTTTTTTTTCATTAATTCTGATTTCCTTTTTTTTGAAAATTTCAATATTTCTATCTATATTTTCTTTACTAGTTGATCTTATTATGGGCCTTATAAAATTATAACTCGAAAGCCAATTTAAAGATAATTCATAGTTATTCAAATTATACTTAGATTTTATTTGGTTTAGATAAGCATCTTTTTTTGGAAAATTATTTGCAATACTGTAACAATATGTGTCTATATTATCTTTTTTGCAAAATTTTAATAAATCTTTGTAAAAAGAAAAGTTTGAAAAATTCAACTCAAATTGAAGAGAAAATTTTTTTTTATAAATATTTTTAAATTCTTTTATCATTTTAAAACTAAAATTAGATAAACCAAACTGTTTTATCTTTTTTCTTTCAATACATTCCTCTGCAAAATCATTTAAAAGGTTTTTATCAATATTAAACGTAGGCCAATGAGGCATGTAAACATCTATGAAATCTTTGTTTAGGTTTTTCAATGATTTATCTAAGTTATTCCTTAGAATATCTATATTATTAATTAATCTAAATTTATTTATAATCTTAATATTTTGTTTAGATTTCTTAATCCTACACCCTAAAATTTTTTCAATTTTTCCTTTAAAGTAGTTATCAGATGTATCAAAAGTCAATAAATTTTGTTCAAGACAATAATCAATTATTTGTAAAAATTTTTTTTCATTAAATTTTTTTTTTTCATTCTCTTGCCCAGTGCCAAAAATAATTGTTTTTTTCAACATATTATGTCTATATAGATAAATTAATTAAAAAATTATACTCTAAATTTTATTACATGAAATTAAATAATGTAGCCGAAACCATAGCCAAGCATTTAAAAAAATATGTTAAAGATGTATTTATGCTTACTGGTTATGGATCAATGTACTTAAATGATGCACTAAAACAGTCTGGAATTAATTTTTACGTATCAAGAAATGAAGCAGCAGCTCCTATGATGGCAGAAGCTTACTCTAAGGCATTAAATAAGATTTCTGCAGTATGTGTTACAGCAGGACCAGGTGCAACTAACGCAATACCAGGGTTAGCTGAGGCATATGTTGATAGTGCACCTATAATAGTACTATCTGGTCAAGTAGAAAAAAAATTCACTTCAAGTAATTATAAGAATTATAATATCAGATCTTTTGGAGTGGCAGAATTTAGTGTTACTGAGGCAATAAAAAAATTTACAAAATATTCAGTTACTATTAAAAATCCTTATGATTGTCTTTATGAATTAGAAAAAGCAATATTTTTAGCTCAGGATGGAAGAAAAGGACCGGTATGGATTGAGATACCTTTGGATATTCAATCATTTAAGATATCTGATAAAAAGAAGTTAAAAAGGTTTAAAATTCCAAAAAAAAAGAAAAATAAAATAAAATTAGATAATGTTTTAAAACTCATAAAAAATTCAGAAAAACCAATTTTTATTATTGGTAATGGAGTCAAACAATCAGGCTCTAAAAAAATTTTTGATCAAATAAATAATAAGTTAAATATACCATTTCTTAGCTCAAGATTTGCAATAGATTTATTTCCATATTCAAAAAATAATAATTTAGGTCAGGTTGGAATTAAAGGACAGACTTATAATAAGGATATATGCTCTAAATCAGACTTAATAATTTCGCTTGGGTGTAGAATGTCTCCAGCTTTAATAATGGAAAATAAAAATATTTTTTCAAATAAGACAAAAAAAATTATAGTTGATATAAGTAAAGAATCTTTAAAACATCCATTAATAAAATTTGATCTGAAATTTAATGAGGATGTTTCTTATTTTTTAAAAGAACTAAAAAATAAATTAGTTAAAATAAACTATAAACAAGATGACAAAAAAAAGGTATGGCAAAAATATTGTAATGAACTAAAAAAAAATAATCCAATAGATTTAATAAATAATAAAAGTAATCCCATTGATCTTTATAGATTTATGTATTCTTTAAATAAACTATCTAAAAAAAAATCTATATTTACAAATGATGCTGGATCAAATTATTATGTAGGAGGCCAAGTTTGGCATTTTGAGAATCAACAAGAAGAAATTTGCTCATCAACAAATGCAGCAATGGGACTTTCCCTCCCTTTATCTGTGGGCGCAGCCGTAGCATGTCCCAAAAAACAAATAATTTCAGTAACTGGAGATGGCTCTATAGAACTAAACATACAAGAATTAAAAACCATCTCTCATTATAATTTAAATATAAAAACATTTGTTATTAACAATGGTGGATATGCCTCGATGAGAAATTGGCAAGATAATGTATTTGCTGGAAACAGAATAGACACAGAAAAAATTACAGGTGCCGGGACTTTAAATTTTAAAGACGTGGCAAAAGCATTTAATATTAAATATTTCTTAATTGAAAAAGATGTCTTAATAGAAAAAAGTCTAAAAAAAATTTTTTCAAAATCAGAACCATATCTAATAGAAGTTGTAACAAACCCAAATCAAAAAATATTAGGAGCTGAAATTTGAAAATAGTAGATAATATTGAAAAAAAAACTAAAGAAATAAAAAAAATTTTTCTTAAATTAGTTGTTGATGGTAGCAAGTATCATTTGGGTGGTAGTTTATCTTGTCTAGATTTAATTGTAACAATGATTTATGGAAATTTTTTAAAGATTAATAATAATAATTTAAAAAACTTTATTTTAAGTAAAGGGCATGCCCTAGGAATTCTTCACTCAATAATGATAGAAAAAAAAATTATAAAAAGTAAATCATTATTTAGAAATAAAGAAATTGGTAACATAGGTGGACAATTAGATATTTATAATTTTAAAAAAAATTTTTTTGAATGGAATTCTGGGTCATTAGGTCATTCGATTGGGATATCAATTGGAATGTCGATAGCAGAAAAAAATAAAAAAATTTTAACATTAATAGGAGATGCTGAAATAGATGAAGGTTCTGTTTGGGAAGGTTTATTTTTTATTTCTGACAAAAAAATAAATAATATAGTAATTGTAATTGATAGAAACAATGTTTCAGCCAGTTCAAGAATTGAAAAGAAAAAAAACTTGGATATTAATTTATTAAAAAGATTAAATATTGATATTAAAGAAATTGATGGTCATAATATTAAACAAATTTATAACACATTTAAAAAAATATATAATTCAAAAAAGTCAGTAATTGTAGTTGCGAACACAATAAAAGGTAAAGGAATTAAAGAGATAGAAAATAATTTAAAATATAGTCATCATTTACCAAAAATGAGTATTTTAAAAAAATATTTATAAAAATGAATTTGAAAAACTTAGATATTAGAGACGTTTTTTTTGAAAATATTAAAAATTTTTTTTTAAAAAACAAAGATTTTTATATTTTAACTAACGATGCAGATGTTTTTTCGCTACAACAAATCAAAAATCATGAAAGATTTATTGATGCTGGTGTCTGTGAACAAAACTTAATAAATATTGCTTCTGGCTTAGCAAGAAAAAATAAAAAAGTTTTAATTTATGGTTTTTGTAATTTTTTATGTCATAGAGCTTATGAACAAATAAAAATCAATATAGCGAGCATGAATCTTCCAATTGCAATAGTTGGAATTGGACCAGGCTTTTCATTTCCATATGATGGCCCAACACATCATGGAATTCAAGATATATCAAACATTTTAACAATACCTGAATTTGAAATTTATAATTTATCAGACAACAAATTTGCAGACTATATGTCAAAAAATATTTTTAAAATTTCAGGGCCAAAATATATTAGGCTTGAAAAGGGTGTGTGTCCTACAAATTTTAAAAAGGCTGATTTTTTAAATGGCTTTGAATTTATTCCTTTTTCAAAAAAAAAAGAAACCTTAATAATTACAACAGGTTATTTTTCACAATTAGTGGAGAAATCTTTACAAAATTATAAAAACTATAGTTTAATTAGTTTGTTGAAGCTTAAGAAGTTCAATAAAAAAAAATTGATTCATATTCTAAGAAAGTATAAAAAAATTTTAATTTATGATGAAAATACGTTTTATGGAGGGATAAGCCCCATAATTAATAAAATTATCATAGATTGTAATTTAATAGGAAAAAAGATTTACTATCTTACTTGTCCTGAAGACAAACAAATTTTTAAATATAATACTGAGAGAAGTAAAATTTTAGACAGCTTGGGCATTGGAGGGATTGGTTTAAATAAAAAGTTAAAATATATTAATAAGTCCTAATTTATCATTTGATAAATTGAACATGGTTTTTCTATTTTTTAATTTTATAAATTGATCTGTTAAAAAAAGCTTCTAAAATAGTTATAACTTCAGACATACCATTTATAAGAACATTCACACTGGAGTGGCCAGCAACTCTTTTTGGTTCATCTCCAGGAATATCTATGTAGGGTATATTATTTCTTAAACATCCAATTGCTAATTGTGTATGGACTGAAACTCTAGCTGTCTCATTATTGATACCTAATCTGTCATATAAGTCTCTTTTGACACATTTGTAACCACCCAAAACATCTGTAAATTTTCCACCAAAAAGTATATTTACTATAGTTGTAAACATCCAGTTTCCAAAAGAAGTAACAACAGTGTCGTCTAAACTTTTTGCACCGTCTTTATATCTTGATACACAAAGTAGCTCGTGCCCCTCTTTAGCCGTTTCTACTAATTTGCCTAACTTTTCAGGTATCATATTATTATCGGGTGTAAATGGAATAACCACATAGTCAGATGTTGCTGCTCTTATTCCCATCATATATGCATCAGAAATTTTTTTTTGTACACGGTTGATGCGAAACTTGCTATATTTTTTATCTTGTACAATAACTTTAAAACCTTTATTTCTTAAATACTCAATAGTTCCATCTGTTGAACCACCATCAATACAAATCAACTCCTTAAAAAGAGACTTATCAATTCTAGGGATGATTAATTTGCACCCAACAATTTCATTTAAAGTTAAAAGGACTAGAGAAAAATTCATGCGAGTTTATCTCGTATAATCCTATAATTGTAAAGGATAAACAAAGTCAATTTTTTAACAATATTTAGTTGTATTTTTGATACCATTTAATAGTTTTTAAGAGGCCTTTTTCTAGGGTAAATTTTGGTTTAAATTTTATAAACCTTTTTAATTTTCGAATATCAACTCTCCTACAAGGTATCATTGTTGGTTTACTGGGGTCATATACTATATTTTGTTTTTTTTTATTATAAACTTTAGATAAAAAGTCTATTATTTTTTTAAGGCTTATAGATTTTCCAGAAGCTACATTTAAAATTATAAAATTGAAGGGCTTATTTATCAACTTTAGCAAGATGGTAACAAAATCTTCTATATAAATGAAATCTTTTATATCTTTACCGTCACCCCAGATTTCAATGGTCTTTTTTGTTTCAAATTTTCTAATCAAAGAGGGTATAACTTTTGATTTCACTACATCAAACTTATCATTTGGACCAAAAATATTTCCTGGTCTAATAACTAAGATATTCATCTTATTTTTATACATTTGACACATTTTTTCTGAAAAAATTTTCATCCAACCAACATTAAAATATTTATCAAATAATAAATAATTGACGTCTTTTTCACTCATAGCTTTTAAACTAACAGGGTAAACAGTATTGCTACTAATAAATATAAATTTTTTTACTTTATTTTCAGAGCTAGCTTTTAAAATATTTGTATTCATTATGATGTTGTCATCAACATGAAACATAGGGTTTGTTTGCATCACCATTGCCCCAGACGACACTGCTGCACACATTATTACAGTGTCTATTGATTTTGTAACTTTACGACAAAAATTTATATTTTTTAAATTGCCCTTATAATACTTAACACCAGTAACATTTTTGTATTTTTTACTTTTAAAAAATGTAGAAAATACATAATTTTTCTTTTTATCAATTTTTTTTAAGATATTTGTTCCAATAAAACCTGATCCACCAATAATTATAATTTTCTTTTTCATAAATTATAATATTATTTGACTGTTTGATTGTAAATTATAGTACTTCCAGAATTTTCAAAAGCAAAATTAACTATTTGATATTTTGATAATTTTTTTTCAATCTTAAGTTTATTTTTTGGTGAACATAAAATATATACAAACCCACCACCGCCAGACCCTAATAATTTAGATCCATAAGCTCCATTTTTCATAGCTATTTTGCATATACTATCCACTGTATCATTACTAACACCTCCAGCTAATTTTTTTTTTTCTTCCCAGTATAAATTCATTAATTTTCCTATATTTTTTAAATTCATCTCTCTTTTAGTAAATTCTGTAAGAGCCTCTTCTGTAATATCATTTATAGAATGCAAGTGCTTGTCAACTAAACCAGTGTGAATTTTTTTCATTTTATTTTTTTCTAGTTTTTCACTTAATCTTCTAATTCCAGTAAAAAGTAGTATTGAACATTTATTCAAAATATCAATTTTTTTTTGACCGATTATGTTCTGCACAGTAAAATCTTGAGAAGAATTGAATTCAATTAAATTAAAACCACCAAAAGCTGCTGTGATTTGATCTTGTGAACCTACAGACTCTTTTAATTTTTTTTGTTCAATATCTATGGCAAGTTTAGCTATTTTTTTTTTATTTAAAAGCTGATCTCTCATAGCAGAAATTGCATGTATTGCACAAACTGTAGAGCTTGAGCTTCCACCCAGTCCAGATAAAGATGGTAAATCGGCAGAATGGACTATTTCAATATGTTCTTTGTCATATTGAAAATATTTTAATATTTCTCTATAGGGCCCATGTTTGATCCTATTAATGAATTTAACATGTTCAGAAACATGGTATCGCAGTCTATAATTGAATTTAAATACAGGAGGCAAGTATCTTACATTTACATAGCAATATTTATTGATAGAGCCAGCAATAACCATTCCATTATTTTTTTTATACCAATCTGGAAAATCAGTTCCACCCCCAAATAAAGATACTCTAAAAGGAGTTCTACATGTGATCATAATTTATTAATACTATTTTAGATTAGATGTTAAAAAATAAACTTATACATTCTCTGGATCAGAAATACATAAATTTATATTGATAAAATAATATATAAAACTATAAATCATTGGTAACAATAACTTATTTCATGTCTTTTAAATTCTTTCTTTCAATGGATCTATACTTTAAATCTTTTAAATGAAAAAAAAAGTAGCTTTTATTACAGGAATTTCTGGAATGGTAGGATCACATCTTGCAGAGTATTTGATAAAACAATCAAATTTTAATATTGTTGGAATGATAAGATCAAGAAGTTCACTTAAGAATATCTCAAATCTAACAAAAAATATTAATGAAAAAAAAAGAATTGAATTAGTATATGCCGACTTAAAAGATAGTGTTTCAATTACAAAAGCAATTAAAGAAACGAAACCTAATTATGTATTTCATCTAGCTGCTCAAAGTGATCCGAAAACAAGTTTTTATACTCCCTTGGAGACTACGGAGGTCAACATACAGGGTACAATTAGATTGCTGGAAGCTTGTAGAGAGTACGTGCCAAAATCTCTAATCCATGTTTGCTCATCTTCAGAAGTATATGGAAGGGTAAAAAAAGAAAATTTACCTATAGATGAAAATTGCCCATTTCATCCTGCATCACCATATGCAATCTCTAAAATTGGAACAGATCTTGTTGGAAGGCATTATGCTGAAGCATACAATATGAACATCATGACTACTAGGATGTTTACACATACAGGTCCCAGAAGATCAGATTTTTTTGCCGAATCTTCATTTGCAAAACAAATTGCAATGATAGAGAAAAAATTAATTAAACCTATTATATATCATGGGAACCTAAATAGTCTTAGAACAATTGCCGATGTAAGAGATGCAGTAAGGGCGTACTACTTATTATTGACAAAAAATCCAAAAAAAGGAGAATCATATAATATTGGTGGCACATACACTTGTAAAATAGGAGATATGTTGAATTATTTAATTTCAATTTCAAAGAATAAAAATATTAAAAAAAAGTTAGATAAAAATAGACTAAGGCCTCTTGATGCAGATTTACAAGTTCCAAACACTACAAAGTTTTATAATCAAACAAAATGGAAGCCACAATATAAATTTAAACAAACCATGAAAGATTTATTAGAGTACTGGAGAATAGAAATAAAGAACAACCCAAAAGATTATATAAATAGATAAGTAAATGAAGATAAATAAAAAATTGATCCAAAAAAATTTATTTGATATTGAAAATAATTTTAAGATTTTAAATAATGAATATTATTTAAATCTGATCCAGGATGCAGCATTAATGATCATTAACTCTATCAAAAAAAAAAATAAAATAATTTTTTGTGGAAATGGTGGGTCAGCATCAGATGGAGAACATTTATGCGCTGAGCTCACAGGCAGATATTTAAAAAACAGAAAAGCTTACCCAGCTATTGCATTAACAGGTAACTCATCTTTGATAACAGCATTAGGTAATGATTATGGATTTGAAAACATATTTTATCGACAAATCGAATCCATAGGAAAAAAAGGTGATGTTTTATTTGCGATAACAACATCAGGCAAAAGTAGAAATATTTTAAAGATTTTACAATTAGCTAAAAAAAAAGGAATTAAAATAATTCTTTTAACAAGCATGAAAGCTAAAATTTTAAAAAATAAAGTAGATTTAATAATTCCAGTACCATCTGATCGAGTAGACAGAATACAAGAAATGCATATAGGAATTGGTCATATAATTTGTGAGACAGTGGAAAATTGTATAAATTAGACCAGATTGTAATTTTTTGTGGTGGCTTTGGGACTAGATTAAAAAAAGTTTCGAAAGGTGTTCCAAAGTCGTTAATAGCAATTAATAAGAAAACGTTTATTGAAATATTAATTCAAAACTTATCAAAATTTAATTTTAAAAAAGTTTTACTTTTGTGCCACTATAAAGGAATTAGATTTTATAAAAAATATCATAATCAAAGAATAAATGGACTATCAATTGAATGCATAATTGAAAAAAAACCTCTAGGAACGTTAAAAAGTTTAATTAACGGGAAAAAAAAACTGGATAAATATTTTTTACTTTCTAATGGAGATACATTTTTTGATATTAACATTGCAGAATTATATAAAAAATTTAATTATAAAAAAAACTTAATATTATTAGGGGGAGGAAAAATCATAACAAATGATAAGTTAAGATATCAAAATCTTTTAGTTAAAAAGCAACAATTAAAAAAAGTTTATTATTCAAAAAAAAAAAATCAAACCATCAACACAGGTCTAAGTATTGTTAACAAAAAAGTATTAAAGTATGTAAAAAAAGAAGATAACTCTTTTGACAAACATTTGATTAAAGCTTTAACTCTTAAAAATAAAATTCAAGTAGAAATTTATAAAAAAAATTTTATAGATATTGGTACTCCAAAAGATTTAAATTATTTTACAAAAAATCTAAATTATTTTACAAAAAAACCAGCTATTTTTTTAGATAGAGATGGTGTTATAAATTATGATTATGGTTATGTTTATAAAAAAAATAATTTTATTTTAAAGAAAAAGGTTTTTGAAGCTATTAAGTATCTAAATGATAAAAATTATTCTGTTTTTATAGTATCAAATCAATCTGGAGTGGGAAGAGGTTATTATTCAATAAGAGATGTGGAAAAATTACACTACTGGTTAAGGGCTAAATTAAGAGAGAATGGAGCGCATATAGATGAAATTTTTTATGCACCATTTTATAATAGATCGGCATTAAAGTTTACTAAGAACGATAGACTATTAAGAAAACCAAATATTGGTATGATTAATAAGGCAGAAAAAAAATGGAATATCGACATGAAAAAATCTTATGTTATTGGAGACTCGAGTGTTGATAAAAATCTTGCTAGAAATGCTAAATTGAAATATGTAAATGTAAATAATAATAGTAACCTACTAAATATTGTTAGAAAAATCTGTAAATAATTATTTATGATCAAGAAGAATGATAAAATATTTGTAGCTGGCCATAATGGATTAATTGGATCAGCCATAGTTAAACAACTTAAACTCAAAGGTTATAAAAATATAATTACGATAGAAAAAAAAAAATTAAATTTATTAAACCAACAGAATGTTTTTAAATTTTTGAAAAAAATTAAACCAAAAGTCACAATAATTGCTGCTGCTAAAGTTGGTGGAGTATATGCCAATGATATTTTTAGAGGTCAATATATTTATGAAAATTTAGCCATACAAAATAATTTAATACACGGATCTTATATTAATGGAGTTAAAGAGTTAATCTTTCTAGGTTCAAGCTGTATATATCCAAGATTATGTTCACAACCAATCAAAGAAAAATATTTGTTAACAGGAGCGCTAGAAAAAACTAATGACGCATATGCTATAGCTAAAATTTCTGGAATACTAATGTGTCAAAGTTATAATCAACAATATAAGACAAATTATAGATGCATAATGCCAGCCAATTCTTATGGACCTGGAGATAAATATGACAAACTTAGCTCACATTTTTTTCCAGCATTAATTAAAAAGGTGGTAGATGCAAAAAAAAATAACAAAAAATTTATTAGCCTGTGGGGAAATGGTCAGGCCAAAAGAGAACTAATATTTAATGAAGATGTAGCGAAAGCATGTGTATATTTTTTAAATAAGAAAACAAAAGAAACGTTAATAAATGTTGGATCAGGTGGGGATAAAAAAATTATTGATTATGCTAAATTTGTTATGAAGATGCTTAATTATAATGTCAAAATTAAATTTGATAAGAGTAAGCCAAATGGTGTTCCGCGAAAATTATTAGATTCATCTCTTGCAAAAAAATATGGATGGAAAGCAAAAACTAATTTAGAAGCTGGTTTTTGGAAAACGTACCATAGTTTTGTAAATAATATTTCTAATTAAGATTTAATCTTATTGTTCCTGAATAAAAGAAATAAAAGAAGACTTGAAAAAATTAATAAAGATAAAGATCTAAGCAAAAATCTAATTTTATCTTGATATGTAACTTTAATAACTCGACTGTTATTTTTGGAGTACGTTAAAAAATTTCCAATTTGTAGACATTTTGTACCATTACATTTCCAATTTTTATCAAAAACAAAAGGTATAACTGGATAAAGTTCGAAGTTATTTTTTATATCCACTCTATAACGTGAGTTCTTTTCTTTAATAAAACTCCCATCAATCCTGGTGAATGAGTCTTTTGCATAATTTAAACACTTTATAATTGAGTATTCACACTCATTAATTTTTTTATTTAATTCTTCTGGTTTTAAAATACCTAATAAATTTATCTTATTTTTGATGAAGTAAAATTCACCCTCTTGCAGCCTTAGAGAATCCATTATATCAAAATTTTTTTTATCTAATAAATTCAATTCATCTTTGGAAAGAAAAGAATAATTAATATTAAATATACTGAGGAAAAATAAATTTTTAAGATCATTTATTTTAGGAGGAATTTCTGAATAATAATAATTATGGTTTAATTCTTGAAATAAGATAGTTGAAACATTATTTTTAAATATTGTATTGAAAGGAGAAAGGTTGAATTTAACTAAATCTTTAGGAGTATAGATACCGTATTTTGCAGAATTATTATCATTTAAAAGTTCATATACATCTGGACTTAAATAAACACGATTAAAATTTTCATTGATATTAAGATCTTTAAAAAAGGTAGTTAGGGTGAAATCGTTTGGTTTATCTATTATAAAGTTGTTAGTTGTTCGCATAATTCCATATAAATTATAGGCACAAAAATATAAAGTATAAGAAAATAAAACTATCAGTAAGGTAATTTTTAAATAGTTTTTGAGACGATCAAAATACTGTAAGCAAATTAAGCAAGAGACTATTAGAGTGAAATCTCTAACCCACCATGACCCCGAAAGTATAAAATTAAATAATCCAAGAAAATTAGTAAAATTATAAATAATCATTAAAAGAAAAACATATTTAAGATTAATAAAATTAAATCTTTTTTTAAAAAATAAAACAAATGAAAAAGCTAAAATTGTTAGATATGGATTTGAGGGTAACCTATTAATAGCGTAAAAAGGTGCCTGGGGGAATAAAGATGTAATAAATTCATTTAATCCAGCAGTTTTTGTAAACAATTTAATTATTAATTTATGCGCACTTATATCTAAATGTATATTACCAAAAAAATATATTTTTTCCATCAAGAGAAAAATTAATAAAACTAAAAAAATATAGAGATAACGATTTTTTATTATTTTCATTTTATTCTCTGAAAAAATAAAAAGTGTAATTAAAAAAATACAAGTAAAAAAAATATATCCCATATGTCCATTTTCAAAGAACAAGAAAAAAGATATTGTAAATTTTACATAATCTACGAGTAAATTTTTCTTAAGTATTTTTAGAAAATAATAAGAAACAATAAAAACAAAAGTAAAATTAGAACTTGCAGTAATCCAATCATCAGAATAATTCGAATTAAAATTTGTATTTGAAAAAATTATAAGTGGAATAAAGAAAATAACATAATTTTTTACATTCAGTAATTTATTTATTTTGATGAAGTAAAAAGATTGCAATGAAAGATGGCATATTGTTATTAAAAAATAAAACAATTGTACATTTTTCAAAAATAGTAGTAGTGGGTGAAAAAAAACTCCATTGCCCATCGGAAAGTTAATTCCAGGGCCAATACTGTCAGAAAAAAAAATAAATGGATATAAATTATTA
>Ga0209709_10002590_pt1 | contig 15614 bp, 18 predicted proteins | sample ArcticOcean_MG_C_2_FD_187435 | JGI IMG/M metagenome (GOLD analysis project Ga0209709, IMG submission 187435) | Marine microbial communities from western Arctic Ocean - ArcticOcean_MG_CB4_136 (SPAdes) (version 2) | ecosystem: Environmental > Aquatic > Marine > Oceanic | place: Arctic Ocean... | reverse complement strand
CTATCATGCCTAAATCTCAATTGCCTCATGGTAAAAAATATCATTACTGTTCCCCTCACAGTGATTTATTAGGCTGGATAATTGAGAGGGCTTCTGGAGAACATTACTCTAGTATTATGTCAAATTTGTTATTTAAACCTGCAGGAGTTAAATTTAACTCAAATGTCACCTTAGATAAATTGGGAGCATCAAGAGCTGCAGGAGGAATTAGCATATCACCATATGACTTGCTAGTTATATCTGAATTAGTTCGATGTGGAGGAAGTAATAACAATGGTCAGGTAATTCCTTCATCGTGGATTGAAGATTTTAGAAATTTTGATGATAACAGTAGTTATTTAAATCAAGACAATTTAGAGAGATTTCCTAGAGGAAATTATAGATCAAAATGGTATCAATCAGGATTTAAAGATAACGAATTTTGTGCTATTGGTATTCATGGCCAAAATATTTGGATCAACCCTAAGAAAGAATTAACTATCGTAAGAATGTCATCTGCATCAGATCCAATAAATATTGAAACCGAAGAATTAATGTTTTCAACATTTGAAGATATATCTAAATCATTATAAATAAAAAGGTCGAGATTTATTATGAATCTATCATTAATTTACTTTGACTTTCCTTTTTGGAGAGCCGAAGTTAGTAGAATTGCATTACATATTGGAAACATTGAATTCAACGATTTAAGAATAGATCGTGAAGAGTTTATTAGAGTTAAAGTATCAGGTAAATTGGATAATGGTATAATTATTCCTTTCCATCAACTTCCATGTCTAATAATTGAAGGTGAGGCCTTAGCTCAAACCGCTGGAATAGCTAGATATTGTGGAAAGTTATCTGGTTTATATCCCCAAAAAAATGATGTTTTAGCTATAAAAATTGATCAATTCATAGACTTAATTACAGATATAACTGTATTAATTTTGAATAGTGGAAGAGATGAAAAACCAGCAATAAAGAAAGTAAAACGTGAAGAATTTTTTAAAAACGAATTTACCCGTAAATTTACAATGTTAGAAACAAATATTTCTGAAAATAGCTTATACATAATAAAAAATAATTTTAATATAGCTGATATTGCTCTTTGGAGTTTTGTGAACTGGCTCACGTCAGGAGATATTGATGGATTCCCTAAAGATTTATTAAAAAAATTTCCAAAAATTGAAAAGGTGTTTTTAAAGATAAATACTATGCCTGAAATACAAAACTGGGTAAAAAAAACATACCATAAAACATAAAATAATTATTTGGATAGTTTATTGAATTTTAACAAAATATTATATTCTTAATAAATATTAAAAAGTGATAGGAAATTTTTTATATAATTTGTTTATTTCAGACATTACCTCATCTGACAATACTACATCCATACCTTCTAAAATATTTGTTAACTGTAAATTATCCGTAGCTCCAAATATAATGGAGCCCATAAATGGTCTCTGATTACAAAAAGCTAGAGACATATGGACTGGATCTAAATTATGTTTTTTTGCAAGACTTATATATTCTTTAACCGCTGGAGTAGAGTTATCATTAATTCTACCAAATAAACTTGGTACTCTAGAAAGACGGGAGTTTTTTGGTACATTCTCATCTAAATATTTGCCCGTTAAAAATCCACCTGCTAGAGGGGAATAAGCTAACAAATGAATGTTTTCATGATGTGAAAGTTCTGCCATATCAAGATCATATAATCTACAAAGTAAGCTGTACTCGTTTTGAATGGAAGCTAAAGAAAGATTTGGAAAATTTTTAATACAATCAATAAATTGAGCTGTACCCCAACAAGTTTCATTTGATAATCCTATAGATCTTATTTTACCTTCTTTTTCACAATTAGATAAAACCTCTAAAACTGACATGATATTTTCTTTAACAATATTTGTTTCTTGATTGGTTGGATTATAACTCCAATTTTGTCTAAAGTGATAAGATCCTCTATTTGGCCAATGTAATTGATATAAATCAATATAATCTGTTTTAAGTTTTTTAAGACTACCTTCTAAAGCAATTTTTATTGATTTTTTATTGATGCCTTCTCCATTTCTAACAGCTTTATAACCTTTACCAGATATTTTTGTTGCTAGTATAATTTCTGATCTTTTGGATTTATTTTTATCAATCCAATTGCCAATAATTTTTTCTGTAATACCTGTTGTTTCTTCACGTAAGGGGCATGTAGGATACATTTCTGCAGTGTCAATAAAATTAATGCCAGAAGAGATTGATTGATCTATTTGTGAATGTCCGTCATTCTCAGAAGTAGTTTCACCAAAAGTCATAGTGCCCAAACAATATGGAGATACATACAAATCAGATTGACCAAGTTTTTTTAATTTCATGTTAAATCCTATTAAATTATTAATTGATATAAAGTTATTACTAAGCTTAAATGATATTAAATTACTTTTTAATTAAATTAAGACTAAGTTCTTATTTTTTTTTTATGATATCTTCCCAACTAACAGAAAGTGAACCATTAACTATAGTCTGACAAGCTAATCTTATTGAAGAATTAATTTCATCTTGAGATAAAATATTTAATTCTTTTTTTGTTAATTTATTTGTGTTTTTCATTCCCTTTTCAACTACGCACCTACAAGTTCCACAGATGCCACCTCCACATTTAAAAGGCATGCCCGCTTTATATCTAATTGATACTCTAAGCAAACTTGTTTCTTCATCAAAATTAACTACTTGATTATTATTCGTTATAAAACAAATTTTCATTATTTCTTTATATCCGAAGCAACTTCAACATTATATTTTGTGCCAATATAATGATCTGAAAGAGCCTGTAAAGCAGCTAAACCAACAAGGGTATCCTCTTTACCATTTCCTCCACTCATACCAATGCCTCCAACAACTTCATTGTTAATACATATTGGAAAACCACCTACAAAAATTGTAAACTTGCCATCAAAGCTAAATTGAATTCCAAATGCTTCATTTCCAGGCAAAGCTGGTCCATCGGGTGCTTTGTTGAATAGATGTGTTGATCTTTTATGAGCTGCTGCAGTAAAAGCTTTATTCCATGAAATTTGTGGACCAGTAACTCTAGCACCATCCATTCTCTCAAGAGCTAAAGGTATCCCAGAGTTGTCAACAACACATATTGTCTCCAAAACATTTATTTCTTTAGATTTAATTATAGCTGCTTCTAACATGACTTTTGCATCACTTAGATCTAATGTTAAAAATGTTTTCATAAAATAGCGCTCCTTGGAGGTTAAAAATATTATGATTAATTCATTTTTTAAAAAATTTGTTCCATATCGGTTTTTAAATCTCCATATGAAACAAGCGTTTTGATTTCTTTTCTAGCTTCTTCAATATTATTAAATTTTCCAAAAAATTTTATAGAAATTAAATTTACACAATTTTTCTCAGTTTCATCAATAACTTTTATTTTGCTTTTTTTATTTGTTACTTTACCAATATTTAAATCAAGAATTACTTTTCCATAAAATTTATATTGATATTTTTCAACTGTTTCAACACCATCAAGAGGCACTGAGCTATATACGTTTTTTTTACTTCCAAAAATAATATACATTTAAATTCCTTGACAAAAAAATAATCAATAATTTAATATTATAATTTATTTAAATAAAATGCTAAAATAAAATTTTAAATACTATTTTTTTATTGTTATAGGGGGAGATAATGGAAAAATTAATGGATAAAGACATCTTTAGGAAAGCATTAGAAGATGCTATTAAAGGTAAAAGTGCTAACCAAGCGTCTTTTAGTAAGGCTTGGGCTTCAGGAAAATTAGAAAAAAAACATTTTGCCCGTTGGGCTGAAAATCATTATCATTATGTGGGTCCATTTGCTGATTATCTAGGTTATGTGTATTCAAATATGCCAGATGAATATTCAGACGCAAAAGATTTTCTACTTCAAAACATGTATGAAGAAGAGATTGGTGGAGATAGACATACAGATTTATTAATTAGATTTGCAGAGTCTTGTGGAACAACTCGTGAAAGAATTAAAAACCCTGATAATATGTCTCCTACGACTAGAGGATTACAAGCATGGTGCTATACAATTGCTATGAGAGAAAACCCTATAGTTGCTGTTGCAGGGCTTGTAGTAGGACTTGAATCCCAAGTTCCATCAATCTATAGGAAACAAACTCCAACTTTAAGAGAAAAGTATGGATTTTCAGATGAAGAAGTTGAGTTTTTCGATTTACATATAGTTTCAGATGAAATTCACGGTGAAAGAGGTTTCCAAATTGTTCTTGAACATGCAAACACAATTGAGCTTCAAAAACGATGTCTTAAAATATGTGAAATCGGTGCTGAAATGAGGTTACTATACACTACAGCTCTTTTTAATGATTATGTAAAAGATGATCTCTCATTAGAAGAATTAGAAACTGCAGCTTAAATAAAAACATGCCAATCGTTAAAATTCATAAAGATAATGAAATATTTAAAGGTGATGTAAAAGTTAATGTTAATTTAGTTGTTCAAGCAGGTATAAAACAATTTCCATTTCCACATTTGAAATATAAATGTGGAATGGGAACGTGTGGTACTTGTATGTCTAAAATAATTTCTGGAGAGGAATATATAGACAAACCAAGTTGGAAAGAAATTAAAGTTTTAAAAGATAAATTAAAATTAGGCTTTCGATTAGCTTGTCAATTTAGAGTTTATGAAGATATAGAAATAGAACAGTAAACTCTAATAAAACTTTAATAATAAGCTCTTAAAACATCAAGTGGCTTTGAATAAATTAACTTCAACATTTTTATGAAACTAACAATTGTTATTAAAAAAGGAACTATCAAAGAAAGTGTAATTAAAGTAATATAATTGAAATAATAATCAATTTGAAATATATACGTAACAAGAATGAAACTTACTGACATTCCTATTAATATTGAAATTAAAGATGCCATAAGCCCAATTATTAAAAACTCTTGCAGCCATAAAAATATAATCTTTTTTGGTCTAGCTCCTAATATTTTAAAAATTGCTACCTCATATAGTTTATCCTTTTTACTAACGTTTAAAATACCTGCCAATACAATAACTCCAGATAGTAAAGTTATAAAAGCAATAGAATTTACAATAGTAATCAATAAATTTAGTATAGATTTAATAGCAACATAGGTTTCTTCTACTGAAACTGAAGATATATTAGAAAAATTAGAAACTATTTTTTCTATTAATGCATTATTCATTTCTTTATTGGTATTTGTAGTTGTAGCTATCCAAGAATGAGGTGCATTCTGGATTTTATTTTTGCTTAAAATAAAAATAAAATTTATATCCATGTTTTGCCAAATGATCTCTCTAGTATTAAAAATTTCTGCTTCAAAGTTTCTACCTAAAATATTAAATTGAATTTTATCTCCAATTTTGACATTCAATCCCTTTGCAACTTTATCTCCAATTGAGAGTAGAAGAGGACCTGTATAATCGTTTGGCCACCACTCTCCTGAAATTATCTTAACATTTTTTGGGGTTTTATTAGACCAGGAAAATGCTCTATCTCTTTTTAACACCCAGTTAACATCTTTATTAATTTTTAAATTTTCAACTTTAATATTATTGATTGCAGTAACACGCCCACGTAACATTGGTTGCGCATTCAAGCTATCTTCACCAATAAACTCTGCTGTCAATGCTTTCACCTGATTAATTTGATTTGGTTGAATATCAATCAAGAAATAATTTGGAGCTTGTTTATTAATAGTATTAGCTATTTTATGTTCTAAGCTTTCCTCTATGATATTAAGTGTAATTAAGAGAGCTAGACCTATGCTGAATGATATAACGATTGATTTTGCAAATGTATCTGGCCTTATTAATGATTTTCTTGCTATTTCTAATAAAGATCCAATTTTAAATTTTAATTTTCTAAAAGACAGAAAAAATAGGTTAGTCATCCCTTTCAAAATTAAAAAAGAGATTAAAACAACACCAAAAATATAAACAGATAATTTTAGATCGTTAGTTAACTTAAATATTAAGAAGCATAAAGCAAAAATTAAAATTAAAAGTAAAGCGCTTATTTTTTTTGAATAATTGTTTAAAGAATGATGAGCTGATAATCTCAGTAGTTGAATAGGTTTGATTTCATAAGTTTTAGAAATAGGTATAATTGTAAATAGAATGCATACTATTAAACCAAACAAAAAACTTATTATTATTGGTTCCAAAAAAATAAAAGGTTCAAACGTAGAAAGAAAACTATCACTAATTAAAGTTTTTAATAAAAAAGGAATAGATATTCCAGCAATCAAAGCCGGTATAATGCTAATCAAAAAAATAAAAATAATTTGGAAAAAATAAATTTTAAATACTATTGAGTTTTGAGCTCCTAAAGCTTTAAATATTGCAATGTTTTTAATTTTTTTAATTAAATAACCTTTGACGCCATTAGAAATCCCTACACCAGAAATTAATAAAGTTATTAGTCCAACTAATGAAATAAATAAGGATGTTTTTTCTATAAAACTATTAAAGTTATTTGTACTATTTTTTATATTTTTAATTGAAATATTTGTGCCTTGTACAAATTTATTTAAAAAAGATAAATCTATATTCTTATTATTAGGTATAAATTTAATCTTATATTTAACTAAAGATCCAGGAATAACAAGACCAGATGCTTTTAGAGTTGCATTAGAAATTAATAACCTTGATCCAAACGTTGCAAAAGAAAACATGCGATCTGGTTCTTTTTTTATAATACCATTTATTTGAATTTTAGTTTTGCCTAATTGTAATACATCACCAACTTTAATTTCTAATTGGTTTTTAAGTGAGGCATCGATTAATGCTCCATTATTGTTATCATTCATTTTTAAAGATTTATTTATAGATTTATTAGGAACAATAATAGGAACCCCTTTTAAGGGCCAATTTTGATCAACAGCTTTTAACTCTACAATTCGTCTTTTAAGTCCAACCGACTGATTAGATGTCAGCATAGTTCTTAATTCAATTATTAGAGATGTTTTACCATTCTTTTCTAACCATTCTTTAATTTTAATTGGAAATTCCTGGTAAGTCGTACTTAATTCAAAATCTCCACCTAGCAACTCACTACTTTTATTATTGATTTCGTATTTAAGATTTTTAGACAAACTGCCTACTGCAGTAATTATGAAAACTCCTAAAAATATTGAAATCATAACTATTTTAAACTCATTAAATGAACCTTTTAATTCTCTTAATGATAATTTTAAAAAATTAAAATCAAATATTTTTTGTTTAACTAAAATCATTTTAGACAATCAAACCATTATCTAATTTTATAGTTTCACTACATTGACTAGCTATAGATTGATCGTGAGTTACAATAATCAAACTAGAACCTTGTTCTTCTTGTAATTTAAAAATTAAGTTAATTACTTCTTCACTATTTTTTTTATCAAGATTTCCAGTAGGTTCATCAGCAATTAAAATTTTAGGAAACGATACTAAAGCTCTTGCAATAGCTACTCTTTGTTGTTCACCACCTGATAATTGATGTGGATAATGATTAATTCTATCTCCAAGCCCTACTATCTTCAATAACTCTAGAGCTCTTTTATTTTCATTGTACGAACCAGCTATTTCATTTGGTAAATTAACATTTTCAATTGCTGTCATAGAAGGTAACAAGTTAAAAGATTGAAAAATAATACCGACGTGTTGAGAACGGTATATAGCTAAATCGTTTTCATTAAGATTATGAATTGGTTTATTTTCAAAAAGTATCTTTCCTTTTGAAATCAATTCCAAACCTGCAATTGTCATTGCTAAAGTAGACTTCCCTGCTCCACTTTCTCCTGTGATACTAATGCTAGTATTCTCGTGAATTATTAAATCCACTCCTTTAATTATATGCACTGTTTCAATATTATTTTTTAAATCCACATGAATATTTTGCAATTCTATTATTTTTTTATTTATATTATTTTTCATTTATCAAAATTACTTTTTTACTATAGTAAATAAATTGTCTTTTTTTAAAACAACCTAATAACTTCTTTCAGTTAAGATTATAATATGAGTTATATACTAAAATTATTTTTTGCAATTACTTTCATAATATTATTCATAATAAATACAGCATTATCAAAACCAATTAAAATTATTGTACTTGGTGATAGCTTGGTAGCTGGATATGGTTTACTGGAAAAAGATGGATTTGTAAGAAAATTAGAAGAAAAAACTCAAAATACTATAAATAATATTATTTTTTTTAATGGTGGAGTGTCTGGCGAAACTTCATCTGGATTAAAAGCTAGATTAAATTGGGTTTTAGAGGATAAATTTGATGGCGTTATTGTCGCTATTGGGGCCAATGATGCCCTAAGAGGTATATCTCCTAAAATCACTAATAATAACATTGATATTATTTTAAAAAATTTAAAAAATTTAAATATACCTACAATGTTAATAGGAATGAAGGCTCCCAATAATCTTGGAGTAGAATATGTTAATTCTTTTAATGAAATATATCCAATTTTATCTAAAAAATATAAAACATATTTTTATCCTTTCTTTTTATCTGATGTGGCATTAGTACCTAAATTAAATCAACAAGATATGATCCATCCAAATAAAGAAGGGGTAAATACAATCGTAAGGAAAATATTTCCTTACGTTTTAGAGTTTATTAATAGTTTAGAAAAAAGCTAACGTTTAAGTATTAATAACTTTATTAATCTCCACAACCCTCTAAAAATCAAAGCTCTAAAAATAGAGTTATTTAATAAACGCTTGAAAAGCAAATTAATCTTTGAAAAATTTTTTATAAGAACAAACAATATAAAACATAATATAAATGAAAATATAACTATTTTAATCATCTAAAAACCAATAAAAAAATCAATTAAAAGTAACACTCATCTTACCTAAAATACCATAGTTAACAGTTACAGTATCACCTTCTTTTATTTCAATGGGCTTAGCGCAAGTACCTGTTGAAACAATCATGCCTGCAAATAAAGTAATATTATTTTTAGACAATTCATTTACTAACCAAGTTAAAGCAATCCTTGGATCACCTAAAACATTTGAACCTATTCCTTTATTACAACAATTATTTGAAGTTGAAATAGTAACTATATGTTTTGAAATATCTAAAGCTTTCCATGTATCAGGCATGGATGGCCCTATTACAAATTGATGAGCACAAGCATTATCGGCTATTAATTGCAATTCTCCTACCAAAGAAAAATTTTTAAAGCGAGAGTCAGGTATTTCTATTGAAGGATGCAAAGTTTCAACAGCTTGCATTACTTCTTCAAGATTATAGTCAGATTTCCTAGGTTTAAAAGTTCTTCCCATCTTAAAAGCAAATTCAGGCTCAGCAACTGCCATTTTATTTCCGGCAAAATTTAATTTATCTTTTGGAGTAAAAACTTTTTCTTTAAGAATTCTACCTGCTAAGGGACCTGAAACACCAATATGGTTTTGTCCTTCTATACTAGTTGCAGCAATCTTCCATCCTACTATTCCAAAATTGCTTAATTTTTCATAATATTTTTGAATCTCATAAGCTTCTTTTCGTGTTTTTGGAGAAATATGATCAGGAAAATTTTCAATTTTTTCTCCATTTTGCCAACAATCCCAAATTAATTTAGCTGCATCCATAACTTTGAGTAACCTGTGTTAAATTTATAAATAATTATATGATTTATTCAAAATTTGGAAATTTAAATAAAACAACCTATATAGATTTCTGCCAAATAGTTATATCCTGAGCTATAGGAGGCAATGGTATTTTACCACACATTTCAGCTATAATACCTCTATGGTAACCTCCATGGGTAATTAGATGAGTGATGATCATAAAACGAGCTAGCCTACTTTTATTTCCTCCAATCAATTCAAACTCTATAATTTCTTCCATTTCATCTTCATTTAGGTTAGTAACGTAATCTTTGATTTCATTTTCTGTTATTTTTTTTGCTTCCCAAAGATCATTCGTATTTTCAAATAAAATTGTCTGTAAATTAGTAAAAATATGCTTTTCTTTCTTCATATTAGCTAACCATACTTTATCAATAACTAATAAATGATTTAAAGAATTACAGATACTATTCATAAAAGATTGACGATGTTTATTAACTTCTACCTCAGGCAATTCAACTAGAACCTTAAAAAATTGGTTATTAGCCCAACTGTTATAATCTAAAAGTGAAAGGAAATAATTTTTATCTCGCATTTAATTTTCCATTATTAATAGTTTTGTTAAAAATTAAGCACATTATTTCTTCATTAAAAAATATATTTATTTATTATTTTTCATATTATTAAACAATAACTTAAATAAATTTTTTTTAGAGTTATTATTAATATTCCACCTTTTTTTTAAAAGTCTATATATTACAAAACACCCTATTCCACATATAAGATATAAAAAACCTAAGTAATCTTCCATTATATTTTAATAATCCTAATTAAATTATATACCATTTACAATTCAATCAATTAAAAGTTTGTTGTCAATATTTATAATTTTTTAAATCATTATCGTAATATTTACTATCTTTGAAAATTAACCTAATAATGAGGGGGTGGTTTATCTTCTAGATTGGAAATTATTCCAGTATCATCTTGAGAAGATTGCAGTTCAAATTTTAATTTTTTAAATTGTAATTTTAATTCTATGATTTCTTTTTGTTGATTATATATTTCGTCACTCATTTGAGATAACTCAAGCTGTAGCAGTGATATTTTTTCTTCAATTTTAATTTCAGTATTCATTTTTGAATTCTATCCAGAAAAAGTATGCTATAAAGTTTATATGAAAATTATAGTCGTAATATTTTTATTTTTTTGTTTATTAAACATCGCAATGTATTCAATTTCCTTTTTTAATTTATCATAATATAGAGTTTTTTTTTATATTAACCAGTATATATTTGAGCTCTCATAGCCTCATATTTTATTAACGCAATTTCATCGTCTTAATAGCTAACACTTAATTAGATGACTTCCAGTCAGGGCCAAATAAACATAAGGCTAAACCAACCCCAGTTATGGTTAGACCAACGCTGACCGCATAAAAAATAATATCTATTGTCAAAGAAAAATGAAGTGCTAAATATGCAGTAATCGATACAGTTGCAAATCTTAACACACCAACACTAACTGGCAAAGCAATTTTGCCTGTTCCTTGACTTGCAAAGTATAAAGCTTGGCCAGCACCAAATAAGCAATAAAATGGAGCTACTATTGAAAGATAAAGAATTCCAAATTGTTTTGTTGAAAAATTAGCATTAAAATTATTTAGCCAAATTTCAGGGAAAACTGTAACTGTAAAACCAATTATACCAACCATAAGAAAAGATATAGCAGCCCCCGTCCAAGCAATCTTTCTTGCCCGTACAAATTGTTTAGCTCCAATATTAACTCCAACTGAAGCAGTTAACACAGAACCAATTCCAAAAACCAGAGGTGTCAGTATTATTTCTAATCTACTTCCTAATCCATAACCAGCAAGAGCTTCAATTCCATAGTTGCTTACTGTTCCAGTCACCACAGCAACAGTTCCAGCTATGGTAATACTATTTATTAAGCCGCCACTCCCAACTTTCATTATATCTAAAAATGATTTTTTATTAATGAATTGAGGTACTAATCGAATTTGTGATTGTTTAAATTGTATATGAATAAACAAATATAAAGCCATTGTAACATGAGTAATTACCATAGCAATGGCAGGACCCAAAATACCAAATTTTGTGGTTTCAAACCAACCTAAAGTAAAAGTTCCTGAGAGAAAGACCTGAGCAAGTCCGCCAAGAATTTGAACTCGTGCAGGAGTAACCACGTCACCTAAAGCTCTCAAAATAGCTGAAAATATATATACAAGCCATATAAAAACAGCCCCACCAAAAGCAATTTGTGCATATCTTACAGCACCATTTAAAACTTCATTTTCATTACTCATTAAATTAAAAATATATTTTGGAAAAACTCCCAGTAATATTGTAAAAATTAATGATATTATAATACCTATGACTATTGCATGCCATGCTGCAGTTTCTGCATTAGAATTTAACCCATTGCCTAAAGACCTAGATATTGACGAGGTTGTTGCTCCTCCAATAGCACCAGCAGACATCATCTGCATTAAAGAAGTGAAGGGAAAGACTAAAGCTAAGCTTGCAAGTGAAACAATTCCTAACTGACCGACAAAAAAAGCATCTGCAAAAATAACTAATGTCATTGATGAAACGCCAATAAAATTGGGAAATGAAAGCTTACAGACCATTTTTAAAATTGGCCCTTTTAGCATGACCTTTAATCTTTTATTCATTTAAGACATTCCTCTAAAATAATCAAAAAATAATCAATTTAAAAATTTATTTTTTTATTTATTTAATCAGGTAAAGCTGGACATAAACCATACGACTTTAATGTTTCAAAAGCCTTAAGAGTATGTTCAATGCCTTTTTCAATAGAAATAGATGTATAAGGTTCTATATGCTCTCTTAAAGGAGTGTCATCTAAATCAGGTGGAAACGGAAGTGATTCACCTGAACAACTAATAGATGCATTAGGCTTAATTTTTTTTATTAAATCCAAACCTTTTTCTATAGTTTCACAAGTACCATTCAAATTAAATACATGAGATCCTTTCATATCATTGGACACACAACTAATAAATGCTTGTGCAGCTTCGCCAGCATAAAGCCAACTATATTTCCCCTTATAAGGAATGTCATAAGTTTTTTCCAATGCAGCAGCTTGTATAGCAATTGTGTTTTTTGAACTCATACCTTGATCACGTGCTAATCCATACACTATATTTGGACGTATACCGATAGAAGGTACTTCCCAATCAGACCAGTACACAAAAGCTGTGTGCTCGTTAGCTAATTTATAAGCTCCATATAAAGTTTCTTTCCAAGGTCCCTTAGGAGGCATTCCTAGAGCAGCAACTGAGGATGCATAAACTGTTCTTTTAATATTTGTTTCTCTAGCTATTTGTAAAATATTTATGGTTCCTTCAACATTCACTCTGGCACCTAAGGCAGGGTTAGCAGCACAAAAAGGTACTTGGAGGCCTGCCAAGTGAATTATTGAACTAGCCTTATAATTTGTTATTATTTTTTTAAGTGAAGAAAAGTCTGTAATGTCACATTTTTCCCATATGATTTTCTGGGCTCTATCACCTAACAAAAGTTCTAGCCTTGTTCTTTCCTCTGATAAATCAACAGCGACACATGGTATATTTGATCTATGTAAAATAGCCAACACCCAACTTCCAATACATCCAGCTGCACCGGTTACTATTATTGGACCATTAAAATTATTCTGTTTAATTAAAAGTTCATTAGTTAAAAAATCTAAGCTCATTTTATTTCCTATCAGTAATTCTATATAGATTAAAATAATCTTATTATATGTGCAATCAACATTATCTCATTTTAAATATTAATAAAAATCTAAGTTATTTAAAAAAATTATAGTAATGTTTTAACAAATTTATTTATATCTTTTACTAGTTCTTCAGGCCTTTCCATAGCCGCAAAATGCCCTCCAGAATTATGAGTTTTCCAAAATATAATTTCCTTATAAAATTGGTTGGCTAAAGATATAGGGGGAGAAAAAATCTCCTTAGGAAATTCACTATATCCCATAGGAACTAATATAGGATTATTTTTATCAATCGGCCAGTCAGATCTATGACGTATATAGTAGGGCCAAAAAGAAGCACCAATACAGCCTGTAATCCAATACAAAGTAATATTAGCTAACATTGTATCAATATTAATTTTAGCAAATAAATCACCATCATTATCTGTCCATGAATAAAATTTTTCACTTATATATGAACAAAGAGCTACAGGAGATGAATTCAGTGCATGGGCTAGAGTAAAAGGTTTAGTACCTTGTATCTGCTGATATCCAGTTTCATAATGAATAAAGTGTTTTAATTTTTTGTAATAATCATCTTCTTCAATATTCGAAATATTTTTATTTAACCCTCTTGGTAACGGTAATAAATTCAAATGAATACCATTTATATTATCTGGTTTTTTAACTGCCATTATTGAAGCAATGAAAGACCCTAAATCACCTCCTTGAATAAAATATTTTTTATATCCAAGCATATCCATTAATTTAATAAAATTTAATGAAATATCATTTAAATCAAGAGGCCTTTGATCAAATGAAAAAGAGTATCCTACATTTGGCAACGAAGGTATGATAAGATCAAAGGCTTGATATCCCAATAATTTATTTTCTTCTGGATTTGTTAAGAATGGGATTAAATCCAAGAACTCAAAAATTGATCCTGGCCAACCATGAATTAACATTAATGGAACGGCATCTTTTTGAGATGATTTAATATGTAAAAAATGTATGTCAATATCATCAATTTTAATTTTAAATTGATCATGCTTATTAAGTTTTTTTTCCTGATTTTCCCATGAAAATTTATCCTTCCAATAGTTAAGAATATAACTTAGGTTCTTATAAGAAATACCAGCATTATCATTGTAACCCTTTCCCCAATCTAAAATTCTACTATTAAATATATGATCTTTTAAGTTTGTGATCACTTTAGGGTCTGTATTAGATTTAAATTCTTTCATAGCTTAGGTTTTCAACCAATTTATTTATCAACACTCTTTTAATATAATATATTTAATATCATTGGTTATCTTCAGGCCAACATTTAAATTATAAAATTATATATATAGATCTTATTTTTTTAAACTGTCTCTCCAAAAAGTAAACAAACCTGCTGAAACTACCATTATAGAACCAATTAAAACTGGGGTTTCTAAAGTTTCATCAAAAACAATTACACCTATGAAAGATACAAAAACTAATTGAAGATAATTAAATGGTTGTAAAATTGAGGCTTCTGAAAATTGATAAGCCTTTATTACAAAATAATGAGCACTTGTGCCTAGAAAACAAATAATCAAAATTAAAAACCAGTCATATCCTAGAACATCTATATAAAAAAAAGGGCCTACAAAAGAAAGAATGAATGCACCTGTAATTCCAGTATAAAGAAAACTAGTATCAGAAGAATCAAAACTTGATACAAATCGAGTGAGTATTTGGTATACAGCATATGAAAAAGCACAGATCAAAGCCACAATTGAAAATGGGTCAAAAACTTTCATACCTGGCCTTAATATAATTAAAATACCTAGAAAACCAAACGCAATTGCGATTAATCTTTTCCAACCTACTTTTTCATTTAGAAAAATTATTGATAATGCAGTAACAATTAATGGGCCAACTGCAAAAATAGCTGATGTTTCAATTAAACCTAGTTTTAAAAAGCAATAATGAGCAAAACACATTTGAATAGCTAACATTGATCCACGAATTACTTGCAAGAACCTATTCTTACTTTTTGATACAATTAATATTGATGTGTTTTGATTAGCATTTATAAGAACAAGAAAAATTGCAAAAAACCAATATCTAAACATATTAAGAGTTATAACATTATAAAATTCTGATAAATATCTAGTAACTCCATTCATAACTGAAAAGCATAGAACTGCTGATATAATAAATAATATACCTTTTGTATTATTTGTTAATGCCAACATAAAGCAAACCTATAATTTGAGGATAGATAAAAAAATTGAAAAGATATTGTAACACTTA
>Ga0209709_10002588_pt1 | contig 15619 bp, 20 predicted proteins | sample ArcticOcean_MG_C_2_FD_187435 | JGI IMG/M metagenome (GOLD analysis project Ga0209709, IMG submission 187435) | Marine microbial communities from western Arctic Ocean - ArcticOcean_MG_CB4_136 (SPAdes) (version 2) | ecosystem: Environmental > Aquatic > Marine > Oceanic | place: Arctic Ocean... | reverse complement strand
ACTTGAATATTTTTTATTTTATCCATCCAATTTAATACAATATTTGTAAACCCTGTTAGTTCTCCTGGTAGGCACACATGAAGATATTCTGGATTTTTAATGACTTCATTTTCAGAATATTTTTTACTTTTTGTATTATCTAAATCAATTCCAACACAATCAAATTTTCTATCTACAAGTAAATCAAATAACGTCTCACCCACTTCTCCCATTCCTAAGATGATATCTGTCATTATGCCTAAACTGTGGAATATTGACTATATTATGTTCATGCTATGGTCATCATTAATTTTTAAATAAAGTAGCCCGGCCCAGACTCGAACTGGGGTCAAAGGCTTCAAAGGCCTCTATGCTTGACCGCTACACTACCGGGCTGCTAAATCGAGCATTACTATTCCCTTAATGAACTTTTTAATTCAATTTAACTCTTAAAACTAATTTTTGATAATTTTCATTAAATTTTCTATCGGATTTTCCATTTGTTTAACAATTTTTTCTGCTCTTTTTTGGTTTTGATTGTTTTTTAATTCAAAAATTTTCTTAATATGGTTTGAAATTTTTGATGGATTTGTTTCTCTTTTTACCAGATGTTTTTTTACTAAGAATTTTTCTATTATATTTGGAACTGCGTTATATGATATTGTAGGAACTCCCATTAAAGCAGATTCTGCTGTCATAGTTCCACCAGATCCTATAAAAATATCTGTATTATTTAATAAATATTTTCCATCAAATGACATTTTAACAATTTTTACTTTAGATCCAATTACTTTTTGTAAATTTACAATTTGTTTAGTATATCTTGCTAATACTATAATATTTTCATCTTTGTAATCATTTGCAATTTTTTGAATTATTGGAATGATTTTACTTGACTTTGATGTATATGATGCTTCTTCTTCTTCTACTCTAACCAAAATATTTTTCTTATTATTATTTTTAAATGGAGAATCAATATTTTCATTAATTTCCCTTTTCATCGTAACTACTGCATCAATTGCTTTGTATTGTACAATATTTTTTTCATTAATTCCATATTTAGAAAATTCTTTTTTTGGTATAACATGTGGAATTAGTAATTTTTGAATTAGTGGTAATGTTAATCTCATTACTGCATTAGCATGAGGAGAATCACAAAACATTATGTGTTTAATTCCTAACCCAAATGAAATTCTTGCAGCCTCTGGTGATCCATAACTAATTACTAAATCAGGTTCAAATCCCTTAATTTTTTTAGATAGCTTCTCAATTCTTTCAATACTAGCCTTAAGCTTACTTTTTTTATCACTTCCACCATGTTTTCCAACAAAAATAAGGTCAAAATGACGTATTTTTGATAACTTTGAAACTTCATCATATTCTCTAGAAGTACACAAAAGTTCATGTTTTTTTCTTAATCTTTCAACTATTGGTTCGGAAAACAATAATTGTTTTGGTGTTAGAATATCAATCCATATTTTCAAGTATTCTTGATAATTATTGTACTTCAATAAGTTTTTCTTAGTCCTCATCATCACTAATTGTATGTCTGGAGTGAAAGTTGTTGTTTATGGACTTAGTACTGAGGGATATGCTCTTGCATCTCAAATGGCAATTAAAGGAGCTGATGTCTATATCATAGATGAATCGACACCATCTGCTATATCCCTTAAAGCTGAAATTGCTAAAACTTATCCAAATGTTGCTTCATTAAAAGAGGATGAACCATTATTAGCTATGGAGCCAATCGATGTAGCTATTTCTAAAGCTCAATATCTTTTCTTTACTCCAAGAATTAGAAAAACAGGTCAAGATATTAAAACAGAAATTCATTCTAAATTCAAAGATGCAACTACATCATTAAAGAAAAATAGCTCTGTAATCTTTACACTTCCAACTGGATTTGGAGGTAATAATGAAAATATTTCATTATTAGAACACGTAACTGGATTTCAAGCTGGTAAAAATATATCTTATTTTTACTATCCATTAGAGGATCTTAATCAACAACCAAAAATTATTGGTTCATTTAATGGGAAAGAAGATCCAGTTCTTTCTGATTTACTTAATACAAATAAAAAAGAAACAAAATTTGTAGCCATTTCATCCTCAGAACATTTTCATGCTATTGATATTTTATCTAGGTTTTCTAGTCTATGTAGTGTATTAGAGGTTTGTAAGTATGCAAAAGATGAAATTACAAAAAATGATCTTTCTTCAAGTAATTTTCAAGAGATATTTTTAGATAATATGATTAGTGGATTATTTGATCTAAAATCTTTAGGTTCATCATTTGAGGGTTCAAATTCATTAATGTATTTGATTAATGGAAGTGTAAAAGGTATTGATGGTTACATGAAAAAATTAATTGATGAAATTCGTATAACATTAAAGAAAAATGATCTAAAAGCAAGTAGAACAAAAATTGCATTATCTTGGACACTTGATCAACATGTAATGCGTGGAGATAAAATTGAAATGCTTCAAAATTTGACTACACGATTACGTGATTATATTGGAGATGTTGAAGCTTACCAAAATCCCGATTTTAATTTGTTTCATAGTGATAAAACTACAATTATTGTAGCATGCTCACAATCTGATTTTGATAATATTGAAAAGACTAAACATGATTCTAATCTAATAATTGTTAAAGCTAATCCTCTATGTGAAACGCTTCAATAATAGTATAAATTAGCTAAAAATTTATTCTGTTTAAATTGTCTGATGAAAATAATTCTGAAGAAATTACTCCTGAAGAAATTACTCCTGAAGAAATTACTCCTGAAGAAATTACTCCTGAAGAAATTACTCCTGAAGTTATTTCTGAAGATGTAAGTGAAACTAATAATCTCTTTAAAGAATCTAAATATAATGATAATATTGAAGAAACTTCTGAAGATTTATCAAAATTATTAGATTTAGAAAAACAAAAGTCATCTCAATTTGAAGAAAAATTAAAACATGTATTAGCAGATTTTCAAAATCTTAGTAAAAAGACACAATCTGATATTGAACATGGTGTTAATTCTAAAATTGATGAATTCATGTTAGATTTTATCAAAATTTATGATGATTTCATTAGAGCTAAAGAAGTAATATCTGAAAGTAAAATTAATGCAGATGGTTTAAATTCAATTTTAAAAAATATGGAATTATTAATGCAAAAATATAATGTGACCCCTATTGAGGCATTAGGCGAAATTTTTAACCCAAATTTCCATGAAGCAATTTCTATAATCTCTGATCCAACCTTAGATGACAACACAATCACTAAAGAGATCAGGAAGGGATATATTTCTCATGAGAGGATTATAAGACCTACGCTAGTAGAAATTTCAAAAAAGGATGATGATAAAAAATGACTAAAATTATTGGTATTGACTTAGGAACAAGTAACTCTGCTGCTGCAGTTGTAATGGGTGGAAAACCAACTATTATTCCAGCTGCTGAAGGAGCAACTGTGGGTGGCAAAGCATTTCCATCTGTTGTTGCATTTAGTAAGGATGGTGAGCTTTTAGTTGGTGAGCCTGCTAGGAGACAAGCTGTTACAAATCCAGATAATACTATTGTCGCTGCTAAAAGAAAAATGGGTTCTAATGAAACTTTTAAAATTTTAGATAAACAATACAAACCTCAACAAATTTCTGCATTTATTCTTCAAAAAATTAAAAAAGATGCAGAAGCATTTGTTGGAGAACCAATTGAGAAAGTAGTAATTACAGTTCCTGCATATTTTGATGATAATCAACGTCAAGCAACTAAAGATGCTGGAACTATTGCTGGTCTTGATGTTGTTAGAATTATTAATGAACCAACTGCTGCAGCATTAGCATTTGGATTAGATAAATCTAAACAAGATATGAAAATACTTGTTTTTGATTTTGGTGGTGGTACATTAGATGTTACTATAATGGAAATGGGTGGTGGTGTCTTTGAAGTACTTAGTACATCTGGAGATACTAAATTAGGTGGTACAGATATGGATAAAGTTCTAATTGATTATCTTGTAGATGAATTCAAGAAAAAAGAAGGTGTTGATCTAACTTCTGATTCAACAGCAATGACAAGAATTAGAGAGGCTTGTGAAAAAGCAAAAATTGAATTATCAACAGTGATGGAAACTGATATTAATTTACCGTTTATTGCACATGATCCTTCTGCAGGTGCTAAAAATCTTGAATTAAGAATTACAAGAGCCAAATTAGATGAATTAATTGGACCAATTGTTGACAGATGTAAGCCTTCAATACTCAAAGCATTAGAAGATGCAAAATTATCAAATTCTGATATTAATAAAATTGTCATGGTAGGTGGACCAACAAGAATTCCTTTAGTCAAAAAATTTGTTAGTGAAGTTGTAGGGCAGGAAACTGAATCTGGTGTTGATCCAATGGAGGCAGTAGCAATGGGTGCTGCAATTCAGGCAGGAATTATTGCTGGTGATGTTACTAGCGATATTGTTTTACTTGATGTAACACCTCTAACACTAGGAATTGAAACATTAGGCGGTGTAAGAGAACCACTAATTGAAAGAAATACAACTATTCCAACTTCTAAAGGTAAAGTTTTCACAACAGCTGCTGATAATCAAACAGCTGTAACTATTCATGTTGTTCAAGGAGAAAGACCAATGGCAACTGATAATGTTTCATTAGGAAGTTTCAATCTTACTGATTTACCACCAGCTCCAAGAGGAGTTCCACAAATAGAAGTGAAATTTGATATTGATGCAAACGGAATTATCAATGTTACAGCAAAAGATCTTGGCACACAAAAAGAAGCAAAAATTACTATTGAATCTAATTCAAAATTATCTAAAGAAGAAATTGAAAAACTAAAAGAGGATGCTGAAAAATTCTCTGATGAAGATAAAGTAAAGAAAGAAAAAATTGATCTTAAAAATGAGGCAGAGAGTTATATCTATACTACTGAAAAATTAGTAAATCATGATTTAAAAGATAAAATTTCACAAGAACAAGGAATTAAAATTACTGATGCAGTAAAAGAAGTGAAAGAAGTTTTGGATAAAGAACCATCTGAATTAAAACCTAAACTTGAAGCACTTCAATCTTTAGTTAATGAAGTAACCACTGAACTTTACAAGAATGCTTCTCCACCACCAGGTGCTGATGGACAACAAGGTGCTGATGGACAACAAGGTGCTGATGAACAACAAGGTGCTGATGAACAACAAGGTGCTGATGAAAAAACTACTAAATCAGATTCAACTGATGAAACAAAAACTAACTAATTTTTCAAATTCAATCATTTATAGTGTAATTATAATGAAGAAATAACTCATGAGTGCAAAACGTGATTATTATGAAGTTTTAGGGGTCACAAAAACTTCTTCTCTAGATGAAATAAAAAACCAGTATCGAAAATTAGCATTAAAATTTCATCCTGATCGTAATCAATCAGCAGATGCTGGAGAACATTTCAAAGAAATTTCTGAGGCATATGCTATTCTTTCAGATTCTGAAAAAAAACAAACCTATGATCAACATGGACATGCTGGAGTAGATGGCAAATACAGTAGTGATGATATTTTCCAAGGTCGTGGCGGTGGAGGATTTAATGATATTTTTGAATCAATTTTTGGTCGTGGAGGAGGAGGTTTTACTCAACAACAACAACGTGGATCTGATCTCCTTTACCAAACAACAGTAACATTAGAAGATGTGTTACATGGAAAAAAAATGGAAATTAATTTACAAAAACAAATTAAATGTGATAATTGTAAGGGTTCTGGTTGTAAACCTGGTACTAATAAAAAAACATGTACAACATGTAATGGTCAAGGAGAAGTTAGACAAACTCGGAATATGGGATTTGCTTCATTTGTAACTGCTGCACCATGTCCTACCTGTAGGGGTCAAGGTTCTATGATAGAAACACCATGTAGTAATTGTAAAGGACAAGGACGAGTAAAAGGAAATAAAAAAGTTGACTTTGAAATTCCACCTGGAATAGATTCAGGTGATTATATTGTTTCCAATGAGGGAAATGAAATTCCAGATGGAATAAATGGAGATCTAGTAATTCGAGTTAAAGTACAGCCTCATAGATATTTTAATAGAGATGGCAAGGATATTTTCTATGATCAAGATATTTCTATGATCGATGCTGCATTAGGTTGTGAAATTAATGTTCCAACTTTACAAGGAAGTGAAAAAATTAAAGTTAATTCTGGAAGTCAACCAAATACGATAATAAAACTAAAAGGAAAAGGAGTTTCTCATATTAATTCAAGAGGAACAGGAGATCAGTATGTTCGCATGGTGGTAAATGTTCCTAAAAAACTTAGTAAACATCAAAAAAATCTTTTAGGTGAATTTCAAAAACTTTCTGATTAGTTGATAAAAATGAAAATCGCATTAGATGTTGATGGAGTTCTCGCAGACGTAATAGTATCTTGGCTTAATTATAGTAATTCAATTAGACCTTCTATTTCTAAAAATCAAGTAACTGATTGGGAATTTTGGAAAAATTTTGATATTAACCCCTTTGATTTTTATTCAGAATTAAGTTCTTGTTGGAAAAATTGGCAATCTATTCCTACTACACAAGAAAATTTATCAGATATAACAAAAAATCTTTCAACTCTTGGTCAAGTAGATATTGTAACTGCTAGAGAACGTTCTACTGATTCTTTTGTAAAAAATTGGTTAAACTATCATGATATCTCATATGATAATTATGTATCAGTAATTGATGGTCCGATGAAAGCTGATTTAGATTATGATGTATTTATTGATGATTCACCTTTGAATGCAATAAAATTTCTTGAAAATAATAAAAGAGTGATTTTATATTCACAACCTTGGAATCAACATATTTCTAATTATGAACTATTCAGAATTTCAAATCTCTCTGAAGCAATTGAAAAAATTAAATCATATTAATTTTTTACAAACTTTCTAATGTTTACTTGATGCCCATTCCTAACATGAGTTACATGACTTGTTTTCATTAATTCTGCAATTTTATCTTCACTGAAAAATTTTATATTATAACGTCCAATTACTTTTTTACAACTTGTACAATAAATTTCTCTAAATTCCATTTTATCACTTATCTAATTTGATTCTATAATTTCTTGTATTATAAAGAAACTTATCTTATAATTCAAAAATTCGTAATGTAGGAATCCTCCGGCTTGATTGATTATAAAAAAAAACTAAATTTTAGGAAAATATGAAAAAGTCAATACTGCTCCCACTACCATCACAGATATGATTAATCCAATTACGAGTATCTTTGGTTTGATCGATGTTTTTTGAAATTCTCGTACATGCCCACATTTTGAACATTTCATATGACCTTCTTCCCCTTTGAAGGTATGAGTACAAGTCATACATACAATTCTTGTATACACGTATTAAATCTTAAATTCTAATTTTTAATCAAAAGAAATAGTATGGATCAAATGGAAATAATCATTCCAGTTTTAATTATTTCAGCAGTAGGAATTATGATAGGAACAAGACTGTGGATAATGTTCAAAAAATAAATCAATGTGGTAATTTTTATAACTTTATGATTAATTGAGGTCATAATGGAAATTGAGGATGAAGAAAATAAAAAAATCGATGAAGAAAATAAAAAAATCGATGAATACAATAGTAAAGTCGATAAATATAATCAGGCATTAGAAAATGGAGAAAATCCTGAGGATGATTTTTAATAGGAATTTACAATGACTGATAATTCCCAAATACCAACTAAAGATGAAATTATTAAAAACATGGCAAAACACTTGCAAACTCACATGGAAGATGGTGAAGAGGTATTGCTTAGAACATATGATCTTGCTTTCATAAAGGGAAAAATGGAAGCTACTGCTGAATTTAATGAACAAAATAAAAAATCTTAGTAATTATTTTAATTTAACAACCAACAGTTGCTAATGTTTTTTTACATTCAAATGCCCAATCAAAATTTAACGGGTCATCATTAACTACAAAATGTACTATCGTTCCTATCACAATAAATCCAATTACAAATTTCACAATTTTATCCATAATATTACGAAATAATTGATACTGATTAAGTCTTTTATTTACTCATATTTTTTTCTATTTTTGTTCTTATTTGTGCCTATTTTGATTCTCCTGATAGATTTTTAATCAATTAACTTCTTTGTTTTGATAACTTATGATTATTGTAATTGAAGGAGGAGATCAAGCAGGAAAACTAACACAATCAATTCTACTAGAAAAATCCTTGAAAAAACGAAAGATCAAAACTAAACTATTTCATTTTCCTGACTATGATACACCAATAGGTAAAGAAATTAGAAAATTTTTAGATGGAAAGCAAAAATTTTCTCCTCAAGTAATTCATTGTCTTTTGGCAGCAAATCGTTGGGAAAAACTTGATAAAATTTTAGCAGCTGAAGAAAAAAATTCTATTTTAATTATGAATAGATATTATCATTCCAATTTAGTTTATGGATTAGCAAATGGTTTGAAGCAAAAATGGCTTGAGAATCTTGATGATGGTTTACCAAAAGCTGATCTTGTAATATTACTTGACGTCACACAAAAAGAATCTTTTTTAAGATCTCCAAGAAATGAAAAGGGAAAAATTATGAAAAGAGATAAGTTTGAAAAAAATGAAAAATTTTCAAGGAAAATATCTAAACTCTATCGTACTACCGCAAAGAAAAAACATTGGAAAATTATTGATGCATCTAAACCTAAACTAGAAGTTCATGAAGAAATTCTAAAGGCATTTTCAAAGAAACTTGGGATATGAAAAAAAACTATCTAGATATCATAGATCCAATTCATGATTTTATTCGTGTTTATGATTATGAACTTCCAATTATAGATAATCCACTATTTCAAAGATTAAGGCGTATAAAACAACTCTCCGGTGCACATCTAACTTATCCTTCAGCCCAACATAGTAGATTTGAGCATTCTCTTGGAGTTATGCATATTGCTACTGAGGCTGGTTTTGCATTAAATGAGAAAGGATTTCTAAATTCTGATGATATTCAAATTTTACGTCTTGCAGGGTTATTACATGATATTGGTCATGGGCCTTTTTCTCATTTGTTTGAAGAAATAATTCAAGAGAAAAAAATTTCACACGAAGATTATGGTAAAAAAATAATTTTAAATTCTGAAATTGGTGATATACTATCAAAAACTGGATTCAACAAAAAACTAGTTACACAAATTGCATTTGGAGAATCAAAATTTCAATATCTAAATGAAATTGTTTCAGGAGCTTTGAGTGCAGATATGATGGATTATTTGCTTAGAGATGGTTATTTTACAGGAGCTGAACATGCAAAAGTTGATCATAAAAGAATAACACAATCACTTAGTATACATAAGAAAAAAATTGCATTAGAACGTTCAGCATTATATTCATTTGAATCAATGATGCATTCTAGATATCAAATGTTCAAAGCCGTATATTTTCATAAAACTGTACGTGCTGCAGAAGTTATGATTATTCAAGCATTAAAATTATCTGATGATGAATTTGGTTTTACATCTTTTAATCTAAATGAATATGTAAAACTAACAGATGAATTTGTCTTATCTTCTATTATCTCTTCAAAATCTTCTAAACTAAAACAAGCTAGGCAATTAGCTGAAGATTATCAAAATAGAAAACTACTCAAATGTGTATTTGAAAGAATACTTACTAGTCAAACAAATTTGAAAAAAACTCGAACTGATGAACTCAGACTTGAGATTTCTAAAAAATCTAAAATTGATGAAAATGAAATATTTGTAGATAGTTCAGTTACTCCATCTATCCCACTTGCACCATCAAAAAATGAATCAAAATCAATAGTTTTGATTTCTAATGAGGGTGGAAAATCATCTGCAAAAGAGATGCCAATTTCTGAAATACCTGTGGTTTCAGCAATTTCAGGCTTTATGAACATACTTAGAATCTATACCCATCAAAAATATAGGAAAAAAGTTGAAATTGCCGCAAAATCAATACTAGGTGATCTAAAATGAAGAAAAAAATTGTCATAAAACTATCTGGAAAAGTTTTTGGTATGGATAATGCCAAAGTCATACAAAATTATGCTGATTTTTTAATAAAAATTAGCAAGATTTGTCAGCCAGTTGTTATTGCTGGAGGAGGGGTAATTGCTAGACATTACATTTCCCATGCTAGAAATTTTAATGCTGATGAATCAACTTTAGATGAATTAGGAATTGAAATTTCCAGACTTAATGCAAAATTATTGATTTATGCTTTAAAAAATAAAGCATACTCACATCCACCGACTACTTTACAACAAGTAAAACATGCAGTTGATGATGGCTTAATTGTTGTAGCTGGAGGTCTACATCCTGGTCAAAGTACCAATGGAACAGCTGCATTAATTGCTGAAAAAATTCAGGCTGAACAATTTCTTAATGCAACTGATGTTGATGGTGTTTATGATATGGATCCAAATAAATTTAAAAAAGCCAAAAAATTCAAAAGTATTAAACTCAAAGATTTAAAAAATATTTTGGTACATGAGGATTCTGTTGCTGGCGGTTATGATTTAATGGATATTGTTGCTCTAAAAATTATAGAACGCTCTAAAATTAAAACTAGAATTTTAAAGGCAGATCCAAAAATAATTGAAAAAGCAATTAAAGGTGGTAAGGTAGGGACAGAAATAGTTCTACCTTCTAAAAAATAATTAAACTTCGTTTTGAATTGTCGGTCTAGTTTGAGACCAAATTTGAATCTCATTTTTTGGATATTCCAAAATCCCTGTATCTCTAAGTTTCTTAAAGATTGAAAGGGCTTCTTCTTTTTCTACTGTTTTTGACTGGGCTTTAGTGTACCCATCTTTATCTACAATTACGGCTACATGACCCTCTTCTGAATTAATCACAGCTGTAAATTCTTCTTCCCCAACTGGAAAGAATTTACCATCAATTTTCTTAGTTGTTAAAGTTAACATTCCAAATCCAGCTACTTCAAACATTTTCATTTGTGACTTACTTGCTCTTTTCTTTCCTTGTTGAACGGCTTGAAAATATTGCATAGTTTTCCCCTTCTGGAATGGTATAATAACTAACTAATATTTGATATAATTGTGGTTAAGTAAGTTTGAATACTAAAATTTTTGTTTTTGCTGCAGTTTTAGGAATTGTTGGAATATTAGGTGCAATTGTTATTGTTGGTCCTGATATGGAAGTTGCAACTCCAGGAAGTGATAATACTGTTGAAAATACTTCAACTATCAAATTAGTTACAGTTGAATTAGCAGATATTTCTGTTTTAAAAATATCAGCACGTTCAGCAACAATTGAAATTGCATTTGAAATATCTAATCCAAACCCACGTGCTGTAATTATACAAACAATGGATTTCAATTTGTTTGAAACTGGTTTTTCTAGTTATGAACAGCTTGCTGGTGGAACTATTGGAAGTAGACCTGAAGGAATGATAGAATTTGGTTCAAATTACTATACATTATTGGGTGAAAATTCAATTGTTCTAAAAAAGAAAATAACTCTAGCAAATACTGCTACTGGAGAACTATGGGACGCATTAGAATCTGAATATGATAATGGTGAATCAGGTAGTGCAAGTTGGTGGGTTACTGGTACTGTATACTTTAATCTAAGTTCAATGACAAGTGGACAAGAAAATTCTGTTCCTTTTGAATTCTTTAGATAACATCTGTATAGTATCATAAAATATTAAAATTATGATAGTTTGTTTTTAGATAAAAATTATGGACATATCTTATAAAAGCCCGTAAGGTTGTTTTTTATCAAATGGCAGAAGCAGGAATAGCCGCATTTGGCGCAACAGCAGGAGTATTAATTGCATTAGCAGTAGTAACTTTTGCACTTCGTGGTAAAGGTCACCCAGAACCACTAGATTAACCAATCAAAGGAATTTTCCTTTGCAATATTTTTCATTTCTTTTACTAATCTTTGTTCAGAATTTTGCCCACACCTAACATTTCTCCAAGGTCGAGCTGTTTACTGTTCTTCTTTTTCATAAAGCATTTTTCATAATATTGACATTCAGAACATTCTGTTGAAGGTTCTAAAATTGGAACTTTTTGTTCTTTAAGGAGATTGTTTAGTACTCTAACTCTTCTGATAACCTCTTCAAACATTTTTTTATCTCGTGTTAACGAAAATGTTGTTTCTTTTCTATCTCCAGTAATGTAAACAACAATTCCATCTGTTTTATCATATATCCACAAACATGCATTAAGATATAGAACATCATTTGCAAGAGGATTCTCTAATTCCGTTTGCGCTGATCTAAATAACATGATAGCATCATCTACTATCATATCTGTTTGTCCTTTTAGTTTGATATCGTCAACTTCAAATTCTTTTGGTTCACTTCCATACTCTAGTTTTCTTAATAATCCTGAAAGAAGTTCATTAAATCCCCTTCTTTCAATTTCTACAGGATCAATTCTATCAAAATATGAGCGCCTTAGGCATTGAACTACCTCTTGTAAATGAATAGTTTGAATATTTTCTGGATCTATATCAAGTTGTAATTCTTTTCCTATCGAACCTAGTGCATTTTGAATTATTGTTCTAAAGTCTCTATCTCCCATCATGATGAACTACCTCAGATTTTACCTTCTTATAGTTTAGCTCATTATTTTAGTTAAAAATTTGGAGATTCTGCTTATAAATGCTAAAGTAATAAAATGTACTACGCACCCAATTATTGCTCCAACTATTAATTCTCCTGTAAAATAATAAATTCCTAAAAATAACCCTAAAGAGGGTAAAGTCAGAATCATTGCTAAAAATGAACTTACCCAGATTAATTTAATTAAAACTTCCGTAGAAACATTATTTTTCTTCTTCCCAAAATTAAACATTTCAAAATTCCTATTCTTTTTCTAGGATTAATTTTGACATTGTAGTTTCAGTTGGTATTTTTTGTTCAACTGCATATCCAATTGCTGCAAGATTTCTTACTTCAAATGCAGTTAATTTGGTAATTCCTACTGTTGTTGCTAAACTAAACATTTTGGTAAATGAATTCAATGATGACTGATAAATTGCTAATTCAAAAGATCTCTCAAATTCAGATATTGCATCTAATTCGTTTTCAGATTGAGGAATTAAATCTCTATATTTTGTGTTAGAAAGTTCATTAAATGCATCCCTAATTGTACCAACTGACATCATTCTTAGGAGTAATTCTTTTGCAGCTGGAGATTGAATAATTATTAAATCTTGAATTTGTTGTTCATCTAGTCCCCAAAATTTTCCTCTAATTACACTTAAAATATTATAAAAATCAATATCCATACTAACTAATTTACTGGCATCAATATCTCCAGATTTAAGTGCCTTAACAAGACGTGACATCAAAATTTTATCAAAATATGTATCAAATATTTGGAGACTTTTTTTATCTGCATACAGCGCTGCAGCTTTTGCAATATCTTCACCAAATTCTGTTTGACTCAAGTTTGCAACTGTTTCTTCTAGGTCTTTTGCAACAAGTGCTTTGATAACAATATCTCTTTGTTTAATTAATTCTTCCGCATGAAGATTAATGTGAGTTTCAATTTCTTCTTGAGTTTTTCCTAAAACTTTTCCTTTTAGAATTTGTTTTAGATTGGATATGATAAATTTCAAATAATAAGCATCTAATATTCCACCTCCAGCAGTTTTTGATATTTCATAATGAATATCAGCTAAATGACTCCGTAAGGCAGATTCAATGTTTTGAGATGTATATGGTTTTTCTACTTCAGCTACTGCATCAGCGTAAACTGTATTTTTAATACGAATCATTAATTCATCAAGATCTCTTGATTCTGCTAAAGTTTGAAAATCCTCTTTTTTTAGTAATTTCCCTCTTTTACTATATGATTTAACAGATGCATAGACATTTTTTGAAGCACTCATTTTGATCAATCTCGATGATTTACTGATTTTAATGTTTGGCGGTCTAAATTGGAGTCAATTTTTAAGTAATTTTCTCGAAAAATACAATTGCTTCCTTTTTTTCTTTACTTGACAATTTTCCAAAGGCTAAAACAATTTCCTTTTGAATAATTAAATTCTCATCTGAAATATCTTGTAATTTTGAGAGATCAAAAGGGAGTAATTCTTTAATTTTATTTTCACAAAATGCCTTGACATATTTCTGGAAAATTGAGTATGTAAAAGTTGGACTATTAGTCATAAATTTACTTAAAATGTTTGCAAATTCTTTTTCTTTTGGTTCAGATTTTAAAAAAAATTTTTTAAATTCTGATGACATATTTTCAATCCCACTAATTGATAGTCCTACTAAAACTCCTTTTTTTGTTAAATGATAATATGGTATTCCTTTTTCTTGTAATGCTTTTGGTCCTCTTTTTAGTGGCAATCTTCCATTTTCTTCTGCAATTCCCATTGGAAGTAAGATCTCATCTAGATCTCTAAAAATCCCTGAATAGATATTCTTCCAGCTAATTTCTTGTTTTTTTGCTATCTTCTGAGAAATTCCAGTTCTTGTTCGTTCAGCTGGATTAACATTACTTCCAAGAATTGTAATGATTGCCCTTTGTCTCTTTGCTTCTCCTGTTAATTCTTGATTTTTAGTCTTGAATGTATCAAAAATTGCTAATTTTCCCTTTGGTTTAGACTTCATTTACTCATCCCTAACATAATTTTCATATTCTATGTTAGTATCATAATATACTATAATATAATAACTTACTTTTTGAAAGATTTTAGACTCTTCAATGCTTTAATAATATTCAATTTCGATAAAATTTAATGAATTCTAGAAACTACAAGTATGCTCTATTACTTGTAGCCGCAGTATCTATCACAGCAACTGGTGCAATGTCAACAGCATTCGCACAAAGTACTGATGACGGTATGGACGGATACGTCGCAGGAACCAGTGGTATTTACACTGGAAATCCTAACGAATGTTGGTACGATAGTGATGATGACGGAGTCCCAGATTTACCTTGTCTTATAGACACAGGTGATACAGCATGGATGCTCACAGCCACATCAATGGTACTACTCATGTCACCCGGAGTCGGTTTCTTTTATGGCGGATTAGCCAGATCAAAGAACATCGTCAACGTACTTGGTATGACCCTAATTGTTATGGGTCTTATGTCAGTACAATGGGTTCTATGGGGATACTCACTAGCATTTGGCGGAATTGATTCTGAAGCAAATATGTTCATGGGTAATCTAGACTATGCAGGCTTTAATATGGTCTCAGCATGGGCCCCTCTAGGTGAGGTTGGTCCTTGTGCAGATACATGGTCAAATGCTTACCAAATGAATGCAATGAAGGACGGAGACTATTGTAGTCAAGGTTGGCCAGGTACAGTACCTCACCAACTATTTGCAATGTTCCAAGCAACCTTCGCAATCATTACACCAGTACTAATTATTGGTGGTTTGATTGACAGAATCAAATTCAGCGCATTGATGATATTCGTACTCTTATGGGGAACCTTCGTTTATGACCCAATAGCACATTGGGTTTGGGGAGGTGGTTACATAGGAGGAGGTTCAATTGACCTCGATCCAGATCTATCGCCATCATACGCATTAGACTTTGCAGGTGGTACTGTAGTACACATTTCTTCAGGATTTGCGGCATTGGCCGGAGCCTTAGTCCTTGGCAGACGTCTTGGATA
>Ga0209709_10002585_pt1 | contig 15629 bp, 16 predicted proteins | sample ArcticOcean_MG_C_2_FD_187435 | JGI IMG/M metagenome (GOLD analysis project Ga0209709, IMG submission 187435) | Marine microbial communities from western Arctic Ocean - ArcticOcean_MG_CB4_136 (SPAdes) (version 2) | ecosystem: Environmental > Aquatic > Marine > Oceanic | place: Arctic Ocean... | reverse complement strand
TTAAAAATAAAAATAAAAAATAAGGAAAAAGTAATAAAATTAATTATAAAATAATTATATGGTGGCAAACTATAAGAGCTTACACTCCCTAAAAAAAATACATAAAGAGAATTTAAAAAATTTTTTTTAAACAAGTTTAGCAATCATTGTTTTTATAGTTTTATAAATTTTTTCTTCTTCAATAAGCATCTTTTTAAAATCTTTTAATTTAATATGGTCATAACCTAATAAATGTAGAAAACCGTGAATAAAGATTTTAGTTACTTTATTTTTAAACTCTAAAATACTTAAAACTTTTGGTTTGTTCATAAATTCATAGCTAATAACAATATCTCCAATATAAGATGATTTTTTTATATTAAGTTTTTTCTCAGAAGGAAAAGATAAAATATCTGTTGGTTTATTTTTGTTTCTAAATTTTTTATTTAATTTTTTAATATTTTTATTGTTTGAGAGTAAAATTGTTAAACTTACTTTTTTTTTAATAAATCTATATTTTTTAGGAAACGCCTGTACCAAAGAGTTAAAGAAGATATTCTTCTTTTTAATCTTTTTGCCCCAAAGGTTATTCTCCGAAACTACATCTATACTAATCATTTTCTTGATCTGAATAAGCTTTTACAATCTTAGAAACTAGTGGATGCCTAACTACATCAGAGTGATCAAAATCTACTACAGAGACTTCATCTAAGTGTCCTAATAATTTTTTAGATCTATTTAATCCAGACATATTCTTGTGAGATAAATCGATTTGAGACGGATCACCATTAATAACAATTTTTGAATTCTCCCCTATACGCGTTAAAAACATTTTAATTTGTGTATCTGTTGCATTTTGTGCCTCGTCTAAAATTGCAAAAGAATTTTTTAAAGTCCTACCTCTCATAAATGCTAGAGGTGCTATTTCGATATCACCAATCTCAATCATTCTTTGAATTTTTTCAAAGTCAAAAAGATCATAAAGAGAATCATATAAAGGTCTTAGATAAGGGTCTACTTTTTCCTTCATGTCTCCTGGTAAAAAACCCAATCTTTCACCAGCTTCTACCGCTGGTCTTGATAAAATAATTCTTTCAATCTTTTTATCAAGTAACAAAGTTAGACCAACTGCAACAGCTAAGAAAGTTTTACCTGTTCCCGCAGGTCCTGCCGATATAACAATATCACTTTGTCTTAAAGCTCTAACATATTCTTTTTGTTTTTCTGACCTTGGAATTACTGATTTTTTAGGAGTTTTAATTACGTCTGAAACATTTTTATTTATTACTTTTTCTTCGATCATAAATTTATTCACTGATGAGATTATATCTTTTTTTTCTATACTGCCATTATTTATAAACTGATTGGCTAAAAATTGAATAGCATTTTTTATAATTTCATTTTGTTTTTGTGTTGATTTTATCAAAATAGAATTACCCCTAGAATATAAACTTGTATTAGTAATTTTTTCTAATTCCTTTATATTTTCATTAAATTCACCAACTACACCCATTAACAAATCATTGTCTTGAAATATGACGCTTAAGGAATTCTTGTCAGAATAGACAAATTTTAGTGTTGAATTAATTTTTTTCGAAATTGTGTTGTTCAACTTTTAAGCTACCTTTTGTTTATAACTTTCTTTTAATTTTCCAAACAAACTGTTCTGATTGCTGGTGGTTATTTCAACTTGTACAATTTTTCCAATATTCTCTATATTACCATCAAAAATTACTGAAGTCATATATTCTGTTCTACCAAATAATTTAATCCCATCTTTCATTCTATTTTCAACCAAAACATTAACCACCGTGCCTTCTAAAGATCTATTTTTCTCTATTTGATTTTTAAATAATTTTTTTTGAATTATCTCTAATCTTTCTTTAGATATATTTTTATCAACCAAACTAAGATCAGCAGCTACAGTGCCTGGTCTTTGGCTAAAAATAAATGAATATGAATTAGTAAACTTAATTTTTTCAATCAATTCCATTGTATTTTTAAAATCATTGTCATTTTCTTCTGGATATCCAATAATAAAATCGCTTGAAAATTCTATATTCGGATTAATTTTTTTTAACTTTTCATAAATTATTAAATATTCTTCAACTGTGTGCTTTCTATTCATTAGTTTTAAAATTTTGTTCGACCCACTTTGCACCGGCAAATGAACTAAAGGCATTAATTTAGTAGATTTCTTATAAAAATTTATCAAATCGTCAGTCATGTCTTTAGGGTGAGATGTTGTATATCTAACTCTCTCCAACTCATCAAAACTCTCTAATTCAGATAGTAAATCAGATAATCTAAATTCCTTATTTTTACCTTTATAGTTATATGCGTTAACATTTTGTCCTAAAAGAATAATTTCTTTAGCACCACTTTGAATGATTTCTTTAGCTTCATTTACGATTTGATCAAATGGTCGAGAGTATTCAGGTCCACGTGTATATGGCACAACACAGAAATGACAAAACTTATCACACCCTTCTTGAATTGTTAAAAAAGAGGATATCTTACTATTTTTATTTTTAATTTTACTTAAATAATTAAATTTTGAAATGGTATCAAACTCTGTTTCTTCTTCTTTTTTTTTATTACTTGAATGCTTTTGTATAGCATCATTAATTTTATGATATGATTGTGGACCAATCACTATATCTATATAAGGCTCTCGCTTTAACATTTCTTGATTTTCTGCTTGAGCAACACATCCAGCTACAATTACAATTGGTTTTTTTTTAGATCTAAAAATTTTTTTAACTCTTCCAATTTCGTGATAAACTTTTTCTTTTGCTTTGTCTCTAATGTGACAAGTGTTTAAAAGATAGCAATTTGCATCCTCATACCTATCTGTTTTTTCAAAGCCTATTTTTTTTACTATATCAAATATACGATTTGAGTCATATTCATTCATTTGACAGCCAAAAGTTTTGATAAAAATTTTTTTCAACATTAAGTTAAGGTGTCTTTTTAACCCCATACAATTCTAATTTATGATCTACTAATTTATAACCATATTTATCTGCGATTTTTTCTTGTAATTTTTCAATTTCTTCATCAACAAACTCGATAATCTCTCCAGATTTAACATCTATTAAATGATCGTGGTGACCTTCATTTAATTCTTCGTATCTTGCTTTACCTCCCTTGAACTCATGCTTTGCTAAAATTCCCGATTCTTCAAATAACTTTACCGTTCTATAGACTGTTGCAATACTAATTTTTGAATCAATTTTTGAAACTCTATTATAAAGCTCGTCTACATCAGGGTGGTCATTTGACTCTGACATAATTTTAGCAATAATTTTTCTTTGATCTGTGAGTTTAACTCCTTTGGCTAAACACTTTTGTTCAATATTTTCTGACATAGTTAATTTTAACTTAAATAAATAGGATTAATCAAATTCTTTTTAATTTTATATTTTTTACAAAACTGCGGCACATCTACATATTTAATAGTCCCAGATTCCTTAAAATCATCAAAACTAAAGCAATAATAATCTATTTTTTTTGTTAAAAATAAAGCTTTAATTGTTGATAGTGAATTTCTAATCCCAGCAAAGCTGCCTGGGCCTCTATTAACATAAATAACATCTATGTCATCTAAAGAATTTTTGTTATTTTTCAAGAATTCATTAATTAAGATCATCAATTTTTCAAAATTAATTTTACTATTTTCGTGACTACAAGTATAAATATTTTTACTAACAATGAATGTTAAAAAAATTTTATCTCTAGCAGCATCTACTATTAAGTTATTCATTATAATATTATTATCTACCGCTAACTCTAAAGCAGAAGAAAATAATATCAAATATTATTCTAATGATAAGGGCATTCTTTCATTGATGTATCATAGATTTGATGAAAATAAATACCCCTCAACCAATATACAGATGAGTGTTTTTAAGCAACAAATTAAAATAATTAGAAATTTAAAATATAATTTTTATGATCCTAAAGACTTAGAAAAAAATTTTCATACTACAAAAATAGAAAAGAAAATACTTATTACTATAGATGATGCGTTCTCTTCATTTTACGAAGTTGCCTGGCCTTATTTAAAAAAAGAGAAAATTCCATTTATTCTTTTTGTTTCAACCCAATCTGTTGGAAGTAATGGGTATATGACTTGGAATCAAATAAAAGAATTAGACAAAGAAAGCATCGCATATATAGGTAATCATTCTCATACACATGGCTATTTAGTAGATTTAAAAAATAAAGATTTTATAAATGATATTGATACTGCGTCTGCAATCTTTAGTGAGAAGCTAGGATATAATCCTATTTTTTTTTCTTACCCTTTTGGAGAGTACAGTGCACTTATAAAAAAAAATATTTCAAAAAATTTTATGTTTTCTTTTGGTCAACACTCTGGGGTAATTGATAATAATAAAGATCGCCATGAACTGCCAAGATTTCCAATTAATAAAAAATATGGTAATTTAAAAAGATTTGAATTTTTAATTAATCTTAATCCGTTACAATATAAAGTTTTATATCCAGATGAAAAATATTTAATAGATAATAATAATCCTCCAGATTTTCTAGTAGAATTTTTTGACGAACAAAAAAACATACATAATATAAATTGTTTTTCTGATGAGGGAAATAAGTGGGAGAAATCTAATATAGATTTTAATCAAAACACATTAAAATTAAATTTTAGAGAAAAATTTAACTTTAGGAGAGGCAGAGTTAATTGCTCTCTTAATGACAATGGAGTATGGAGATGGTTTGGAGTTCAATTCGCTATTAAACAAAATTAAATTAAACTCTCTAGATTGATGCTTGATGGCAGTAATTTTGCGTCATCAAAATCTGTTAAATTATTTTGTTTTATAATTTGTTGCAAAACCCGTACATACTCCTTTCCTGTTTCTGCATATTTATCTAGGTGTTCAGAAAGAATCATACTATCTAATTTTTTTCCATCATCTCTCAATTCAGCTCTAGCACTTCTAAAACTTTTATAAGTAGAATGTGTATTCAAATTTCTTTGATACGCTCTAACTGATGCCTGTAATACATTAAATTTCATTACTTTATGTGTACTATCGTCGTCTGCAGCTAAAGGCTTTATTCCTTCTCCAGACCATGTCCATTGGCCAAACAATGCATTTCCCTCTTGCGCAAATCTTGATGTACCCCATCCTGTTTCTTTTGCTGCTTGTGCGATAGCCATAGAGACTGGCACTTCATCCATTCTAATTTTTAATGTAGATAAATCTTTATTTGGCACTCCATATTGTTTGAATTTTAAATTTAACCAAATTTTTTCATTTTTTGTATTTTTATTTTTATTTAAAATGCTAAAAAGTTTTTTTCTATCCAATTTAATATTCTGGTTCTCTTTAATTATTAATGGCAAAACAATCTGGATGAAGAGATCTTTTCTTTTCTTTGAATTTTCAATTTTTTTTATCTCTTGTGGTAATAATGTTAGTGAAATTGGTTTAACTAATTTATTTTTTCTTACATCTTTTAAATTATAATTTGTTGATTTAAATAGCTCTTCAATTGTTGCAGCACTCAATCTAACACTGTCAGTAGGCTGTTCATTAAAAGTTAATATATCTTCAAATAAAAATTTGTTATTTACATCATTATTGGTTTTTTGATCTTTATTTTTTAGTAAGATTTTTAATTTATTTTTTGAATTATTTTCATAATCATTGGAAAAAATCATTTTCTCTGTTGTAAAGTTGACAGCTAATGGTGCAATAAAAAAAATCGATATAATTATTAAGCTTGACAAAAAAGTTCTGGATATGTTTGCAATATTGTCTTTGGAATTATTATTTTTTTTAGGATTTATTGCAAAACCTTGATCTTTAAAATATTTTTTTATGTAATTAATTGAGAGTGGTTTTCTTTTCATAATTATATTGCAACAACCTCTTTTACTTCAGGCAAATAATGACACAAAAGATTTTGAACACCCTGCTTGAGAGTCATAGTTGAACTTGGACAACCGGAACAACTTCCTTGCAATTCTACTTTAACAATTCCATCTTTAAACTCTTTAAATTTAATATCACCACCATCTTTAGCAACAGCAGGTCTAATCTTTGTCTCTAGAATACTTATAATTTTTTTCTCTATTTCGTTATGCTCTTTTTTTTTTTCTTCGAATAATTCATTTGCAATTACAAATTCTTTGCCCGTTGAATAAAAATCATTAATCAATGAAATGACTATATGTTTAATATCTTCCCAAATTACCTCTTCTTTTTTATTGATGGATAAAAAATCTTCTCCTAAAAATACTCCTGTTACTCCACTGATAGATAAAAGATTTCTTACCAATTCGCTATCAGTATCTTCTTTTTTTGTTACCTCAAAAGAACCACTATTAGACACACTTTTTCCTGGTAAAAATTTAAGTGAATTTGGGTTTGGTGTTACTTCGGTTTGAATAAACATAATTTTATATATAGTGATAAATGTCGAAATTTAAACTTATTAATATATTTGGTTAAAAACCCACTAATTCCTTGATCTCTTTAATTTTTTTTGAGGCAATTTTGTCTGCTTTAACAGATCCTTCTAATAAAATTGTATCTAAGTATTTTTCATCATTTAATAATTTTTTAATTTCTTTTGAAATTGGCTCAATTTTTTCAGTTAGGACTTCTGATAATTTTTCCTTAAATTCAAAAAAGTTTTTTCCATTAAATTCGCTTATAGTGTTTTCTAAGTTTTGATTTTTTAAACTTGAATAAATCCCTAATAAATTTTCAGCCTCTGGTCTTTCAGTTAAGTTTTTAATTTCTCCAGGTAAAGGTAATGGATCTGTTTTAGCTTTTTTTATTTTGTTTAATATTTCATCTTTATCATCAGTTAGGTTAATTCTACTCAAATCTGATGGATCTGATTTACTCATTTTTTTCACTCCATCCCTAAGGCTCATTATTCTAGAAAATTGTTTTTGTATTAGGGGCTCTGGTACTTTTAAAAAATCTGCTGCATTAAAATCATTATTAAATTTTTGTGCAATGTCTCTACAAAGTTCCAAATGTTGTTTTTGATCATCTCCAACAGGAACATGAGTTGCATCATAGAGCAAAATATCAGCAGCCATTAGAACTGGATAAGAATAAAGACCAATACTAGCTTTTTCTTTATCTTTTCCAGCTTTTTCTTTAAATTGTGTCATCCTATTAAGCCAACCTATTCTTGAAACACAACTTAAAATCCACGCAGCTTCTGAGTGAGCTGAAACCATTGATTGATTAAAGATTATACTATTAGCAGGATCAATTCCACATGCAATAAATGTAGCAGCAGTCTCTCTTATATTTTTTTTTAATTCTTTAGGGTCTTGTTTAACTGTTATGGCGTGAAGATCTACTACACAAAAAATACATTGATTTTCTTTTTCATTCTGAAGATCTACAAAATTCTTGATTGCACCAAGATAGTTTCCCAAATGAAGATTTCCTGTTGGCTGAACTCCTGAAAAAATTTTTTTACTCATATTAATAGTTTAAGTTAATATCACTTTTTTTAAAAGCCTTGATTAAAATTGCAATGAAAAGATAAAACATTAATCCCAATATAACTGCACCAACTAGATAGAAAGCTTTGAAGCCTGCTTGGTATATTAGTTTGTCATTAAAAAAATAAATTACATAATTAAAAAATATTCCCATTAACACTGAAGCTAGTAGAATTTTAATAAATCTAACTATAAAAATTAAATTAAAACTGAATAAAATTTTTATTTTTAAAAAAATAAATAGTACAACAGCATTAACCCAAGATGATATTGTAGTTGCTATCGGTATAATTAAAAATCCAACTTCTTTAAAAAAAACAATGCTAATAAATACATTTAATAAAACTGAAGCTAAAGAGATATAAAAAGGTATTTTTGTATTATGTCGCGCGAAAAAAAAAGTAGAAAAAACTTTAATCAAGGAAAATGCCGGCAAACCAATGGCAAAATAAAATAATGCTTTTCCAGATTTTTTAGCACTCTCTTCATCAAACGATCCATAGCCAAATAAAGCAGAGATAATCTCCTCAGAGGCAATTAACAAAGCAATTGTTGCAGGTATACTTAAAAATAAACTCAATTCTAAAGCCTTATTTTGAATTAAGTTTATTTTTTCTTTTTTATTATTTTGAACATGCCTAGAAAGTTGAGGAAGTATTACTGTTCCGATTGCAATTCCTGCAATAGCAAGATTTATTTGATAAATTCTATCTGCATAATAAAGATAAGATACTGCGCCAGCTTGAAATGATGCAATGATTGTTCCTACTAAAATATTTATTTGAGTAACACCAGAAGAAAAAATACTTGGAAGTAATTTTCTAAAAAAGATTTTGATTTTACTATCAATTTTAATATGTAATTTTAATTTAGGAGAAAAATATTTTTTTACAAATAAATATAAAAATATAAATTGTAATATTCCTGATAAGGTAACCGCATAAGACAGATAATATACCAATTGATCATTTAAAATTTTTCCAAAAAACAACACTCCAATTAAAAGAATGTTTAAAATGATAGGTGCGGCTGATGCTATTGCAAATTTATTATGTGAATTTAAAATGGCAGAAAAAAAGGATGCCAAACTAATAAACATTAAAAAAGGGAAAGTAATTCTCGTCAATGTTATAGCTAAATCCATTTTTTGGTGATCACCTTCAAATCCTGGTGCAATTAAAAAGACAAATAATGGCATCAAAATTTCAATAATAAGAACTAAAAAAAATAACCCTACAATAAGTAAATTAAAAATATTATTTACAAATTTTTGTGAACCTTTCTTATTATTTAATAACGATGAATAACTAGGAACAAACGCAGCATTAAATGTTCCTTCTGAAAATAGTCTTCTAAATGTATTTGGTATCCTAAATGCTACAAAAAAAGCATCTGCTAAAGGACCTGCTCCAAGAAATACTGCTATTAGTATGTCTCTTACGTAGCCTAGTAATCTGCTAATTATAGTGAAAAAGCTAAATGTGCCTGTTGACTTAATAAGATTCATAAATCATATTAGTCTTAAATTTGCTCCATTTGTATATCTAATTAACATAAATGAAAAAAACTAAAATAGACCATTACACCGATAAGGAAGCTTTAGAATTTCATAGCTTAAACAAGCCTGGAAAAATTGAGATAAATTCATCTAAACCAATGACAACCAAGAGAGATTTGGCGTTAGCTTATTCTCCAGGTGTTGCTGTTCCCGTTCGGGCTATTTATGACAATCCAGAAACTGCCTACGATTATACTTCTAAAGGGAATTTGGTTGCAGTGATAAGTAATGGCTCTGCAATTTTAGGTATGGGTAATTTAGGTGCATTAGCTTCAAAACCTGTGATGGAAGGAAAAGCAGTTTTGTTTAAAAGATTTGCAGATATAGATTCGATAGATTTAGAAATTGATTCACAAAATGTTGATGAAATTATTAATAGTATTAAAAACTTTGCCTGTAGCTTTGGTGGAATTAATTTAGAAGATATAGCTGCTCCTGACTGTTTTATTATTGAAGAAAAATTAAAAGAAATTTTAGATATTCCAGTTTTTCATGATGATCAACACGGCACAGCAATAATAACTACCGCTGCTTTACTCAATGCTTTAGATATAAGTGGAAAATCAATAAAAGATATTAAAGTTGTTGTTAATGGAGCTGGTGCTTCTGCGATTGCGTGCACAAATTTATTTAAGAATAGCGGTGTACCTAACGAAAATGTAATAATGCTAGATCGTAAAGGGGTAATCTATAGAGGAAGAGAAGAGGGTATGGACCAGTGGAAATCTGCCCATGCAATTGATACAAAAAATAGAACTTTAGAAGAGGCTATTAACGGAGCTGATGTATTTTTAGGATTGTCTGCAAAAGGAGCTTTGAAAAAAGAATTAGTAAAAACTATGGCCAAGAACCCAATAATTTTTGCTTGTGCTAATCCAGATCCAGAAATAACTCCTGAAGAAATAATGGAAATTAGAGATGATGCTATTATAGCAACTGGTAGATCTGATTATCCCAATCAAGTAAATAACTTAATTGGTTTTCCGTATATATTCAGAGGAGCTCTAGATGTAAGGGCTACTACAATTAATGAAGAAATGAAAGTAGCAGCTGCAAACGCAATAGCAAAATTAGCAAGAGAAGATGTTCCTGATGAAGTTGTTGCAGCAATGGGAGGTGATCGTCCTAAATATGGAAAAGATTATATAATTCCATCTACTTTTGATCCAAGGTTAATTAGTGTAATTCCTGCTGCTGTTGCAAAAGCAGCGATGGATAGTGGTGTTGCAAAAAAAGATATAAAAGATTTTGAAATTTATAAAGATCAGCTCAAACAAAGACTAAATCCTTCAGTAACCATTATGCAAGGTATCAACTCTTATATTAAAAAAAATCAGAAGAAAATTGTTTTTGCAGATGGAGAAGATGAAAATACTCTTAAAGCTGCAATTGCATTTAAAAATTCTAAATTAGGGATTCCAATTCTAGTTGGTAAAAAAGAAAAAATTAAAGAAAGAATAAAAGAAATTGGTTACAATAAAAATTTTGATATCGAAATAATAAATTCTCAAGATTCAGAAAAAAGAGAAAGGTATGTAAACTTTTTATTTAAAAAGATGCAAAGAGAGCAAGGTCTTTTAGAAAGAGATTGCGATAGACTTGTAAGAAATGATAGAGTTATATGGGCTTCTTGTATGGTAGCCTGTGGTGATGCTGATGGTGCTGTTACTGGGAACACTAGAAGGTTTGGTGCATCTTTAGATAAGGTCACACAAGTAATAGATGCCAGACCAGGTGAAATCATGTTTGGTTTAAATATGGTTGTCTCAAAAGGAAAAACTATTTTCGTTGGAGACACTAGTGTTAATGAATATCCAAGCTCAGAAGAGCTTGCAGAAATTGCTATGTCAGCCGCAAGAGTGGTCAAACTATTTGGCTTTGTGCCAAAAGTTGCTTTTGTTTCACATTCAACTTTTGGTCAGCCTCTTACAAGTAGAACTAAGCATATTAAAAAAGCAGTTGAAATTTTAAAAAACAAAAATGTAAGTTTTGATTTTGATGGAGATATGCAACCAGATGTTGCTCTAAACGAAGAGTATAAAGAGCTTTATCCCTTTTCAAGTATTGTTGGAAATGCAAATATTTTAATAATGCCCGGACAGCATAGTGCTGCTATTTCATATAAAATGATGAAAAGTTTAGGTGAAACAAGAGTTATTGGTCCTCTATTAATTGGCCTGGCACAACCAATTGAGATAGCACCTTTAAGATCTTCTACATCAGAGATAATAAATTTAGCCTCCGTTGCCGCCTACTCAGCCGATGTAATTAATTATAAAAAAAACTAATTTTTTTGGATTCTTAAGTCCTCAACCAAAACAATACTTGCTATAACATCTTCAACATCAGGTGTTTCTTTTGCTTCTTTTATTACTTCTTTTCTCTCATCAACTGTTAAAGAAATTCCATAAATAAAAATCTTCTTTTTATATGTATCAATTTGATAGTTGGTTGCCTTAATCTGTTTATTAAATATTAGAGCCGCACGCAGTTGTGAGGTTATCAGGAGATCTTTTGCTGATTGTGTAAAATTAAAATCTTCTTTTATTGTAACGTCATTCCTAACAGACCTAGCTCCTTTGGTTTCCCATGCTAGTTTTGTAACTTGAAGTTTTTCTTCTGGGTCATCAACTTTTCCTGTTAAAAAAATTCTGCCATCTAAAACTTTTGTGCTTATAGATAACAAATAGCTTTTATCTTTTAATACTAATCTTGCTGCTAAGCTTTTCTGCATTACAGAATCATCTATTTGAGTTCCTAAAGATCTTGGGTCGTAGGCAATACTAACACCTGTTCCAAAAATACCTTTAGAGCTTATTCCCGCACATCCTGTAAAAATTAAAAAAACTATACTTATTAAAATAATTCTATTTTTCATTTTTTAACTTTAAACAATAATTATAAATTTCTTTTTTAGGCACATTAGTATTTTGACTAATTAAATCAGTAATATCTTTAATACTTAATTTTTTAATCATTTTTTGAATATTCTTTTTATCAGATTCTTTTAAAACTACCGAAGAGTTTTTTTCCTTAAATTTTTCAGAGATAACAATTGTTAGCTCTCCTTTTGGATCAGATTTAAAAGGCTCTAGGTCATCGATATCTGATCTAATATATTCCTCATAAAATTTTGTCATTTCTCTACATATTAAAATTTTCCTATCTGAAAAATGGTGCTTGATGTCTTTTATAGATTTATTAAATTTTCGTGGGGATATGAAAAAAACAATACAACTATTTAGATTTGCTAGTTTTTCAAAATCTTGTTTTAATTTAATATTTTTTTCTGGAAAAAATCCATAGAAAAAGTATTTTTCATTAAAACCACTAATGGAGACAGCAGTTGAAACAGCTGATGCACCAGATATTGGAAAAATATTAATATTATTCGCCACGCACTCATTAATTAATATTGCTCCAGGGTCAGAAACTGAGGGAGTTCCAGCATCAGAAATTAGCGACACAACACTGTCTGATTTTAAAATATCCATTATTTTTGGCAGATTTTTTTTTTCATTAAATTTATGATTTGAAATTAGCTTTGATCTAACTTCATACCTATCTAATAAATTTTTTGAAGTACGAGTATCTTCACATAGTATATAATCTGATTTTTTTAGGACATTCAAGGCTCTTAAAGTAATATCACTGAGGTTTCCAATTGGAGTAGCAACAATATAAAGACCACTTTTCACTTTATTATTTTTATTTTCAGTATGTAGAATCATCACAATATAATCGTTATAATAATAACATTAAAATGAAGAAAATTATTAAAATTATATTACTTTTAGCTTTAACTTTTTCAATTTCAATGGAAGAAATCGTTGCTAGTGAAAAAATTAAGATTGGATTGCTTGTTCCATTAACAGGTAAAAACTCTGAAATTGGCCAATCCATAATTAAGTCTACACGACTAGCTATTAATAAAATAAATAACCCTTCAATTGAAATTGTTCCTAAAGACACTCAGTCGAATCCTAACAGCACCTTAAAGGCAGCAAAAGAATTGGCTAAATTAGGTATAAAAATAGTTATTGGTCCAGTCTTTAATAAAAATTTAATTTATCTTGATGAATTAGCTGACGTAACTTTTTTATCGTTAACAAACAAAAATGATAATTTTTCAAAAAACATTATTAATGCTGGTATCAATGCTACCTCACAATTAAATACTATTAAAAAATTTCTAGAGTTAAATGAAATAAAAAAAACTATTTTTTTAACTCCAAATATAAATTATAAAAATGAAATTATAAAAGCCATTTCTGTTTCAAAAATAAAAATAATAAAAAATTATGTTTACAATACTGATCCAACTAAACTTACTCAACAAATTGAGAAGATTACACGCTACAATATAAGAAAGCAAAATCTTGAAGACGAAATAGTCAGATTGGAAAAATCAAATCAAAACAATAAGAGGGCATTAATTGAAAAATTAAAAAAAAGAGATACTCTTGGTAGTGTAAAATTTGACTCTATAATAATTGCAGATTTTAATGAAAGCTTAAAAAGTGTTACAACTTCTTTATTATATACAGATATATCACCCAAAAAAAAATATTTCATAACACTTAATCAATGGTTTGATAAGTCTCTTCTAGAAGAAGTTAGCACACAACCACTTTACTTCCCGTCTATAAATAAAAAAAATTATGAAAACTTTTCAGCAGAATATTTTGAAAAATTTAATAAATATCCAAATCAATTATCTTTCTTAAGTTTTGATTTGGTTGGTCTGGTTTACTATTTAATAATTAAAAATAATTCAATAATTAATGAAAAAATTTTTACAAAAAAGAGTTTATTTAAAGGAAAGGTTGGGATTTTTGAGATAAAGAATAATAAAATAAATCATATTCTTAATTTTTATAAAATTGAAGATGATGAGTTTAAAAAAATTTTTTGATTTTTTTAAAAGCTTTAAATCTGTGATCTATCTTATATTTTTGGGATGCTTTCATTTCCCCAAAAGTCATTTTTTTTCCTTTAGGTATAAAAATAGGATCATAACCAAATCCATTTTCTCCTTTCATGGAGGGTGAAATATGTCCTTCAATTTTGCCAACAGAATTTATAGGTTTTTGATTAGGCCCATAAATAGTTAAAACACAAATAAACCTAGCTGTAATTTTCTTAGTTTTCCAATTTTTACTTTTTTTATCTAATTCTTTAAAAACTCTATTCATTGCCTTAACAAAATCTCTTTTTTTTCCACTCCACCTAGCTGAATAAATTCCAGGAGCCCCTCCTAAAACATCAATCTCCAGCCCAGAGTCGTCTGATAAGCAAATTATTTTTGCTTTTTTAGAAAAATACCTGGCTTTAATTAAGGAGTTTTCCTCAAATGTTTTTCCATTTTCAGTTGGGCTTTTAATTTTAAAGTCAGATGTAGAGTAAATTTCAAGGTTCTTAGGCAATAAATCCCTAATTTCTTTCAATTTTCCAGTATTGTTTGTACCTACTAATATTTTTGTAATTTTTTTTATTAACATCTAGCAATTATCAATTTTCATACCATATAAGTCTCAATGGAAAAAGATCAAAACACTAATCCTGAGACTCAAAATAGCGAAGCTGAAGATATTACAGTAGAAGAGTTAAATAATGATGCTCAACCTGATGCTTTAGAAAATAGCGAACCTCCAAAAGAAATTACTCCTGAGGAAAAAATTTTAGAGCTACAAGACAAATTAGCTAGAGCTTTTGCTGAAATGGAAAACCAAAGAAGAAGATTTGAAAAAGAAAGGGAAGACGCTTTTAATTATGGTGGTTATGCTCTTGCAAAAGAAACCTTAAACCTAATTGATAATTTAGAAAGATCAAAACAGATATTGGAAAATGATGAAGCTTTAAGAGATTCAGAGGCATTAAAAAAAACTTTAGAACACTTTAATATTATAAATAAAGATATGGTTTCTATTTTATCAAAAAATGGGATTACTCCTTTAGATTCAATTGGTAAAAAACTTGATCCAAATTTTCATCAAACGATGATGGAGATTGAAGATGATCAAAAAGAACCCGGCACAATTATTCAAGAAATTCAAAAAGGTTTTATGATGAAAGATAGATTACTTAGACCTTCCCTAGTAGGAGTTTCGAAAAAAACTGAAACCAAAGAGGAAAAAAGTGAGGAAAATAAAGAGAATTCGGACAATTTATAATATTTGTCAGAACTTGTAGATTAAAAATTAACACTTATATGAAGGGTAGGATTTAAATTATGAGCAAAATTATAGGAATAGATTTAGGAACAACAAATTCATGTGTGTCTATTATGGAAGGTAGTCAGCCCAAAGTTTTAGAAAATGCAGAGGGTGCAAGAACAACTCCTTCAGTTGTTGCTTTTACTGATGATGGAGAAAAACTTGTTGGACAGCCTGCAAAGAGACAAGCAGTAACTAATCCTGAAAATACTATATTTGCTGTAAAAAGATTAATTGGAAGAAATTTTGAAGACCCAACTGTAAAAAAAGATATTGCAGCAGCTCCTTTTAAAATAGTTAATTCAGAAAAAGGTGATGCTTGGATTGAAGCAAAAGGTGAAAAATACTCACCCTCACAGATATCAGCTTT
>Ga0209709_10002584_pt1 | contig 15634 bp, 13 predicted proteins | sample ArcticOcean_MG_C_2_FD_187435 | JGI IMG/M metagenome (GOLD analysis project Ga0209709, IMG submission 187435) | Marine microbial communities from western Arctic Ocean - ArcticOcean_MG_CB4_136 (SPAdes) (version 2) | ecosystem: Environmental > Aquatic > Marine > Oceanic | place: Arctic Ocean... | reverse complement strand
TATTAAGATTGCCCATGGCTCTGCTATTTCTTATATGGCATCAGCAAATGAAATAATAGAAATCCCACTTGTTGATGGACGAGCCCCAAAAGAAATTACAACCGAAGTATTGTCTCAAGTCATTGAGCCTAGAATTACGGAGCTTTATGAGTTGGTTAGAAATGAATTACATCGAAGTAGGATGGGTAATGCTATTGCATCTGGTATTGTTATAACAGGTGGTTCATCAATGATGAAGGGGATGATCAATCTGGGTGAAACTGTTTTCAATATGCCAGTAAGAATAGGAGTACCTAGAGATGTTGACGGACTATTACAGGTTGTAGAAAATCCAAGATATGCAACTGGTATCGGCTTACTTAAAATAGGTAGAGACGATCTTGAAAAACAGTTAAATTATAAGTTAAATGGAAATTCTGTAAGTCAGATTTTTAAGAAAATGAAAATGTGGTTTCAAGGAAATTTTTAATGAAACATGGAGTTACATATGTTTGAAGTAGTTGAAAAAAAATCACAAGAAGCTAATATAAAAGTTCTTGGTGTTGGAGGTTGTGGTGGCAATGCGGTAGACCATATGATTGAAAAGAATGTAATGGGCGTCGAATTTATGTGCATAAATACTGATCTCCAGGCACTAAAAAAGAGTCAAGCTAGTTCAATTATACAAATTGGTGAAATTCTTACAAAGGGTCTAGGGGCTGGCTCAAGACCGGATACTGGTAAACAGGCAGCAATAGATGATAGAGAGAAGATTATTGAGGCACTTGACGGTGCAGATATGCTTTTTATTACTGCAGGAATGGGCGGTGGAACTGGAACCGGAGCAACACCCGTTATTGCACAAATTGCAAAAGATTTAGGCATTCTTACAATTGCAGTTGTTACAAAACCATTTAATTTTGAGGGAAATAGGAGCCAAGTAGCTAAGGATGGTATTAGTGAATTGGTTAATTATGTGGACTCTTTGATTGTTATACCAAATGAAAAGTTAATGGGTGTGCTTGGGGATGATGTTACATTTATTGATGCATTTGGTGCAGCCAATGATGTTTTACTTAGTGCAGTTGCAGGCATTGCTGAAATTATCAACAGTCCAGGTCTTATTAATGTTGACTTTGCAGATGTCAAAACAGTAATGAGTGAAATGGGCATGGCAATGATTGGTTCAGGTTATGCAGAAGGCTCAGATCGTGCATTAATTTCTTCCAAAGCAGCTATGGCATGCCCCCTACTTGAGGATGTAAATTTAAATAACGCTAAAGGTATTTTGGTAAATATTTCAGCTAGTCTGGATTTCAAAATGAAGGAGTATTTTGAAATTATGAATGTAATTAAGCAATACGCCGCAGAAGATGCAAATATTATAGTGGGAAATGTAATTGATGATTCAATTGCAAGTGGTATAAGAGTAACAATGGTTGCAACTGGATTATCAGATACTAACAATGAACCCCCTAATCCAGTAAATTTAACTTCTCAATATAGTTATGATGAGTCAGAAACATCAAGTCTAGGATTTAATAATAATAATAATAATGATGATGAGGAATTAAATGTGTTTAGTAATAACTCAGAAGAAGTCTACAACCAACAGAAAAACTCTACTGATGATGAATACGACATTCCAGCATATCTCAGAAAAAACAAATGATACTTCAGCGTACAATCACAAATTCAGTTAGTACAACAGGCGTAGGACTTCATACAGGCGAAAAAGTAACTCTAAAATTACACCCTGCCAATGAAGATCAGGGAATAGTTTTTACTAGGAGCGACCAAGAAACACCAGTAAAAATTCAGGTATCTCCATTTATGGTGACGGAAACTAAATTATGTTCCACAATTGGTAACGATCGATTCAAAATTTCTACAGTTGAGCATATTATGTCTGCACTTTCTGCGTCAGGAATTGATAATATTATAATAGATGTTAATGGCTCAGAAATTCCTATAATGGATGGGAGCTCTATTTCATTTATCCATTTGCTAAAATCAGCAATAATTAAAGAACAAAAAAAACCCAAAAAATTTGTTGTAATTAACGAATTAATTGAAGTTAAAGATGGAGATAAATTAGCTAAATTTGAACCCCATAAAGGATTTATAATTGATTTTATGATTGATTTTCCTCATCCAGCTTTTAATGTTAAGGATAACCATGTATCTGTAGACTTCTTTATAGATTCATATATAAAAGATATTAGTAGGGCTAGAACATTTGGGTTTATGCAAGAAGTTGAATACCTAAGAACAAATGGATTGGCAAGAGGCGGCTCACTTGATAACGCCATAGTACTTGATGAATATAAAATTATTAATGAAGATGGATTAAGGTATTCAGATGAATTTGTAAGGCATAAAATACTTGATGCAGTTGGAGACTTATATATGCTGGGTAGTCCAATTATTGGAAAATTTACAGCGTACAAATCAGGACATGAATTAAATAATAAATTACTAAGAGCGCTTGTAGCAAACCCACAATCATGGTCTTTGGAAAATTTAGATGCTAACGATATTGAGATGGCTGAGTTAGCTAAGAATTATTTAACAATAGCTAATGAATTTAATAATAGTAGGCATGAAAAGTTACAATGATTTTTATTCGCCTAATACTAATTTTTCTACTCATTACTTTAGTTATTCTGAGTATGTTTTATGTGGTCACTAAAAATAAAAAATATATATTTATTATTCGGTCAATTATAAATTACTCTATATATTTTGGTGTCTTTTTTGGTGTTATGTATTTACTTATAAGAGTGATTCATTTTTAAGGATATGAAAACGGTATCGATTTTTGGTGGAACAGGTTTTATAGGTACAGAACTCATTAACCATCTTGCAAAAAAAAATATTAATATTAATGTCTTCACTCGAAGACTTAGCAAGGCAAATAAATTTAAAATATTACCAAGAGTCAAACTAATTGAGATTAATCAGTCGGCTGACATCTCTGAATTATTAAAAGAATCAGATGCTGTTATTAATTTGGCTGGAATTCTTCATGAAACAAAATCTATTAAATTTTCTTCAGTCCATAAAGATTGGGTAAGTAAAATTGCTAAAGCTGTAAAGAAAAATAATATTAGACATTTTATTCATCTAGGGGCAATTCAATCCATTAGGTATGCTCCAAGCAACTATCTTAAATCAAAGTATGAAAGCGAAGTAGAAATTAAAAGAATTCTTAAAAAGCAACCATGGACTATTTTAAGGTCTTCTGTTGTATTTGGTGAAGATGACATTTTTATTAATCTCTTTAGAAAAATGGTTGCTTACTTACCTGTTATTTTCCTTGTATCACCAAATGCAAAATTTCAACCTATTTATATTAATGATTTAGTTGATATAATTATTCTGAGTATTAATGATAAGAAATCATATGGAAAAACATATAACGTTGCTGGCCCCAAAGACTATAGTTTTATTGAAATCATCAAATTAATAGCTACAATTGATAAAAAGAAAGTATTAATTGTCCCTCTAAATAGATTACTTTCCAAAATTATGGTAACCCTAATAGAGTTGTTGCCATATAAAATTATTACCAAGGATAATTTAAAATCTATGGAGCTTGATAATGTTACGGATATCAATGATGCATATTGCTTTAAATCAAACCTACTATCACTTTCTAGTTACCTTAAAAAGTAGATAGGTAGATATAACATAAATGAAAATTTATTTAGTCGGCGGAGCAGTAAGAGACAAATTAATGGGTATCGTGAGCAAGGATAGGGATTATCTAGTGGTGGGAAGTACTCCGGAAGAAATGGTACAGTTAGGTTATAAGCCTATTGGGAAAGATTTCCCTGTATTTTTACATCCAGTATCTAAAGAAGAGTACGCCCTTGCAAGAACAGAAAAAAAAGTGGGTAAGGGCTATCATGGCTTTGAATTTTATACATCTCCTGATGTAACCCTTGAGGAAGACCTTTCAAGAAGAGACATTACGATAAATGCAATAGCCGAAGATGAAGAAGGGAATATCTACGACCCATTTAATGGAGTGGATGACATTAATAATAAGGTAATACGTCATGTAGGGGATGCTTTTACTGAGGATCCTTTAAGAGTTTTAAGGGTAGCTAGATTTGCAGCATTAGATTTTGAATTTAAGCTTGAAAAAGAGACATTAGCATTAATGAAAAAAATGGTGAAAAGTGGTGAGCTTAAGTCATTATCAGTTGAGCGAGTGGTAGCTGAAGTTACAAAAGGGTTAGAAGGTGAGAATCCAGATATTATGATTTACTACCTTTGTGAATCTGGTGCTTTGAATGAAATTTTCCCAGGACTTAATCCACCTTTAGATTCACCATCTTTAACTGAACAACAATCAAAAAACTTTGTCAGCTTAGGTATAGCAATAAAGCAGAATCACAACTCATTGGCAACTGAATCAAAAATTATCATGTTGTTAATAGCTCCATATTTTTTCAAGGACTCAAGCAATATAATGGGTCTGAAAGAACAGGAGTGCTTATTAAAGCACTTAAAATTGTCCAGTACAAATCATAAAATTTTTAAGAGCTTGGTGGATGAAGAATTAAATCTTGGAGATTTTTTATCACTTAGTGCAGAAGAAAAATTAGATTGTTTATATCGATTTGATTTTTATAGGCGCCCTAATATAATTTTTGAAGTTTTAAATATAATTTCAGTATTTAAGATAACATTTCACCATGTAGATTTAAAACATTTTAAGGATATTGAGATATTCCTAGTTTTATTTTCTGACGAAATAAGTCAATTAAAAAGCAAGGTAGATCTTTCCAATTCTGGAGAAGATATCAAAAACTTGATATATCAAGAGAGACTTTCACTACTTAAAAAAATTAGTAACTAAATAAATCCCTTAGCTTAGATATTTTCTTATCTATATATATAGGCTTATCTTCCTCATTGGTTAGCCATATTGTGGATAATCCAAATTGTTTAGCAGCCTTAAGATTCTCTTTTACGTCATCTACAAAAAAAGCTTCCTTAATATTGTATTTTTTTATGAATAAGCTCATAGAGTCTGTGTTTGGTTTTGGTATAAAATTAGAATCTTCGATAGTGAAAACTTCATCAAAATATTCTTCAATCCCACATATCTTTAGAACTTGGTTGGTATAACTCTTCGGGGCATTTGTGTAAATAATCTTTGAACCATCAGCAAGTGACAGCGTCTCCTTTAAAAAGGGCATAGGAATAACAAGATCATGAAAATTACTTATAGTGTGAGTCTTATTTAAAAAATCAATTGGGTCTATATTATAATTTTTAATTAAGCCTTGGAGTGTAGCTCCATATTTATCCCAATATTGAGCTCTTAGTTTACTGGCTTCTTCAATACTCATTTTTAGGGTCGAGCTAATATACCGATTCATTTTATCATTTACAATTGGAAAAATTTTTGACTGTGCATCATGCAAAGTATTATCTAAGTCAAAAATCCAGACAGGCTTCAATTTAATGTGCTTTTATTAGCGTACCGACGCCCTGATCGGTTAAGATTTCAAGCAGTAGTGCATGCTCAACCCTACCATCGATTATATGGACACTATTAACGTTATTTTCTGCGGCTATGAGGGCAGCTTGAATTTTCGGTAACATTCCCCCGGATAGAATTCCTACCTTTATAAGGCTTTCGATTTCTTTTGGAGTTAATCCAGTTATAAGATTATTCTCTTTATCTAATACGCCTTTAGTGTTTGTCATAAGCACTAATTTTTCAGCATTAATTACCTCTGCAAGCTTTCCAGCAACTAAATCCGCATTAATGTTATACATTTTTTTGTCTTCCCCAAAGCCAATTGGTGCTATTACAGGGATAATGTCATGATCAATAAGATTCTTCATAAATAATGGCTCAATATTCTCTATTTCACCAACGTGACCAAGGTCTATTTTTTCTTCTTGCTTATCTTTATTGCTAACTATTAATTTTTTTGCCCTTATGAATTCTAATGCTTCTTCTTTAGAAAGACTATTTGCTTTACCTCCAATAGTTTTTATTATGTTAACAATTTCTTCGCTAATTGATGTTAAAACGTCATAGACTACAGACATAGTTTCTTCGTCAGTTACTCTCATTCCATTATAAAATTCACCTTTCTTACCTATCTTATCTAGATTCTTATTTATCTGAGGACCGCCGCCGTGAACAATCACTGGATTCATACCAACCAGCTTAAGGAGTACAACGTCCTTAGCGAATGAACGCTTTAGATTTTCATCTATCATGGTATTTCCGCCATATTTAATGACAATAGTTTTACCTGAAAATTTTTTTATATAAGGCAGTGCTTCGCTTAAAATTTTTGCTTTTTCATTGGGTGTCATTTTTTTGACCACATCATAATTATTTCCAACATTTTATAGCTTTTTTGTATAAAATTTTGAATTTCGTTCAACGTGGTAAATTTTTCTTCTTTTAGAGGGCATTAAATTTATATGAGCTTCTGAATAACCTTTTTCAATAAACCAATGCTCGGATTGTGTTGTAAGAATAAATGCATATTCTGATTTTATATTTTTCTCACAATAATTCAGTAATTTCATTCCAAATCCTTGTTTTTGGTAATTAGGGTGAATCGCAAAGCAAGCAATTTCAGTCATATTTTTATATGGGTAGATAGCAACACACCCAATTAAATTATGATTATGTTCAATAACAACAAAATTGTCTAAATCTTGCTCAATTTTATCAGTTGCTCTTGACAGCAATGCTCCATTCTTTCCTAATGGCTCAATAAGTTGATGTATTACTTTTACATCCCTGATGGATGCTGACCTTATTTTCTCTAATGCATATTCAGTTAAAATCGTACCAGAGCCCCTGTCAGTATAAAGCTCCTCAATTAATGAGCCATTAGTATGTCTATTAATCAGATGTACTTTTTCAACATTTTGTTTAATGGCCGACAAGCTACTTTTAAGGATGTTTAAATCGTTATAAGAGATATGTGCTGCATTCGATGGGGAGGAGTTTGTTTCAATATTTCGGATTAAGTTTTCAGCCTTCTCAGTTGTCATCTCAGGAATTAACTCTCCTCGTTTATTTAGAACTCCATCCGAGTCAACATAGTAGATTAGCTTATCTGCTTTAATTGAGCCTGCTATAAAAGCTGCAGTTTGCTCGTAGGATAAATTAAATATTTTACCAACCGGTGAAAAACCTAGTGGGGAAATAAGTACTATTTCGTTATGCGAGAGTTTATCTAAAATTGCACTGTTATCGACCTTCCTAACCTGTCCAGTAAATTGCATATCAACCCCATCGATAACTCCAATAGGTTTGGCAGTTATAAAATTACCACTTGATACCTTTATATCACTTCCAGCCATTGGTGAGCCTGACATACTCGATGACAGAGTTGCTTCAATTTCGGTATGAATTCGACCGTTAACTTCAATAATATGTTCTAGTGCATTTTTGTCAGTAACCCGTTGATTTCTAACTAGTTGGGTTGAATTTTTGGCCGAAATTAATTTATCATCTATGTGAGGCCTAATGCCATGAATCAATACAAGTTTGATATTAAGTGAATGTAATAAATTAATATCATGACTGATTTGTTTTAATTGATCGTCTTTAAGAACTTCCCCACCAAAAGCAATCACAAATATTTTTTTATTAAATTGATAAATAAATTTTGCAGATAATCTGAAGTGTTCGACAAATGAATTCCTTGGGCCAGTTAGGCTTTGCTGAAAGGAGGCGGCATCAAAAAATATATGTGGAGATACATTTAGTATTTTAGCTATTTTTTCAAGGAGGTCGACGGATAGATTGATTTCACCTCGTTCAATGCGAGATAGGCTACTTGTATTTATCCCCACTTTTTTCGCCAACTTAACTAGAGTCAATTTTTGTTCTTTACGCAAAAATTTTAGAATTTTTGATATTTTATTTTGCATATTTGGCAATTATTATTAAATAATTACTACATTTTATACTAAATTTATCGATTTATGACAAATCTCCATATTTAAATTGTATTATTGAAAGAATACTTAGGGGAGCTGTTTCGGTCCTTAGTGTTCGAGGTCCGAGCTTTAAGGAGGTGAATTTATAATCATTAGCTAGCGTAAGCTCCTCTTCTGAGAACCCACCTTCTGGCCCAATGAGTAGAATAATCTCTTTATTATTTAAGGGGCCTAGATTCTCTAAAGAGGTTTGACCATCTGGGGTGAGAATTAATTTAAGAGCCTTCTCATTAAATTCAGGTTTTTTTAAAGCTTGAATGAAGGTAGTAGGTTTGTAGATTTGAGGAATTATCGATCTTCCAGATTGCTCACAGGCTGAAATTAATACTTGTTGCCAATGCATCAGTTTTTTATCAGCTCTTGTTGAATCTATTTTAATAATACTTCGTGTGCTATAGATTGGAATAATTTGATTGACTCCAAGTTCCGTTGCTTTTTGAATAATCCAGTCCATTTTCTCATTTGTTGAAAGAGATTGAATTAATGTTATTTTCGTTTGGGATTCAGAATGATTTTCATCCTTTGAGATAATATTAATTTTTAATTTTTTCTTTTCAACGCTTATTACTTCAACCTTGTAATTAAAACCATCACCGTTAAATACAATAAATCGGTCCTTTACTTTAACGCGCATTACTTGCAATGCATGGTGAGCTGCTAAATCACTTAAATAGATATTTTGATTTATTTCTAGTGCGTCTGGATGGTAAAATCGTTTCATAGTTTTAATTATGATACAGAAGGGAGAAAAAATTTGGCAAGCTTAATAACACCAATATGCGAATTTGGGTGGAAGGCGAATGATTTTAACTTACTTAGTGCTGATGGTAGCTATTGGTCCCCATCTAAAGCTCTTGGTGAAAAAGGGCTGGTGATTATGTTTATTTGCAATCATTGCCCTTATGTTAAAGCTATATTAGACAGATTAATCAGTGACATAGATGAATTAAAAGAGATTGGAATTAATACGGTAGCTATCTCCAGCAATGATGTAGAAAACTATCCAGATGACTCTTATGAGAATATGCAAAAAATTTCATTATTAAAAAATTTTAATTTTCCATATTTATTTGATGAAACTCAGGAAGTAGCAAAACAATATAATGCCATATGTACCCCTGATTTTTTTGGGTTTAATGAAAATTTAGAGCTTCAGTATCGAGGGCGTTTTGATTCAACAGGTAGAGGGGACCCATCAGAAAGTCATGAGCGTGATTTATTTAATGCCATGAAAGTTATAGCGAAGACAAAATTAGGTCCTGTTCAGCAATTACATAGCATAGGCTGCTCAATAAAATGGAAGGAAATAAATCATATTTAACGTTTAGATACCTTGATTGAAAGGCCACTTTAGGGAATAATTTACTTTTTAGTTTTAGTGCAACACATAACAACCATTTCATCCTATTTTAAATAATAGGATACAAGTCAATTTTGGGAGGCAACATGGCAACAAGACAAGATTTAGCAAATGCAATTCGTGCGCTATCAATGGATGCAGTACAAAAAGCAGGTTCGGGGCATCCAGGCGCACCCATGGGGATGGCTGAAATTGGTGAGGTTTTATGGAATCATCATTTAAGTCATAATCCAAATAATCCAGATTGGGCGAATCGTGATCGCTTTGTTTTGTCAAATGGTCACGGGTCGATGCTAATTTATTCTTTACTGCATTTGACAGGCTATGATCTACCGATGAAGGAAATAGAAAGCTTTAGACAGCTCCATTCCAAATGTGCAGGGCATCCAGAATATGGTTATGCACCAGGTATTGAGACAACAACTGGTCCATTAGGTCAAGGTATTAGTAATGGGGTGGGCTTTGCTATGGCTGAGAAGCTTATGGCAGACCAATTTAATAAGCCAGGACACGATATCGTAGATCACCATACATACGTATTTTTAGGTGATGGTTGTTTAATGGAGGGTGTCTCTCACGAAAGTTGTGCTCTTGCCGGGACTTGGGGTCTAGGTAAGTTAATAGCACTCTGGGATGATAATGGCATTTCTATAGATGGTCATATTGAGGGATGGTATACAGATGACACTGCTGGACGTTTTGAGTCATATGGATGGCATGCAATTCGTGATGTAGATGGTCATGATCCTGAAGCAATTGATAAAGCCATTCAGGAAGCTAAAAAAATAACAGACAAACCTACATTAATTTGCTGTAAAACAATTATTGGTAAGGGATCTCCCAATAAATCTGGCTCACATGATTGTCATGGTGCAGCATTGGGTGATGAAGAAGTTGCATTGGTTAGAAAAGAATTGGGCTGGGATCATGCTCCATTCGTTATTCCACAAGATGTTTATGATGGTTGGAATCAAAAAGATAAGGGAGATGCGAGAGAAGCTGAATGGAATAAGAAATTTGATGCATATGCCCAAGAATTTCCTAAGCTAGCTGCCGAATTTAAGAGAAGAATGGTTGGAGAGCTACCTGCTGATTGGGAAAAAATATCTGCTGGAGTTATTAAAGATGCTAACGACAAAGCTGAGAAAGTGGCCACCCGAAAAGCATCTCAGAATGTCATTACGGCGCTTGCTCCTGTTTTACCTGAATTTGTTGGTGGTTCAGCTGACTTAACTGGATCAAATTTAACTAGTTGTCCTAGTTTTGAACATGTGAGTGGAACCAAGGCGGGTAATTATATTTCATACGGTGTAAGAGAGTTTGGTATGGCTTCTATTATGAATGGTATTGCACTTCATGGAGGCTTAATGCCGTTTGGAGGTACCTTCCATATGTTTACTGACTATATGAGGAATGGTATGAGAATGGCTGCATTAATGAAGCAGCGGGTTATTTATGTTCTAACTCATGATTCAATTGGTCAAGGTGAAGATGGACCAACGCATCAACCTATTGAGACAACTTCAGGAATAAGATTTATTCCTCGTATGGAAGTTTGGAGACCGTGTGATGCAACAGAAACTGCAACAGCATGGGTTGCAGGTGTTGAAAATACAGAAAATCCAACCAGTCTTGTGTTGAGTCGTCAGGGTATGGGGTTCCATTCTAGAAATGAAAGTCAAATTGCTGATATTAAAAAGGGTGGTTATGTTCTTTCAGATTGTGATGGAGATGCCCAGGTAATTTTTATTGCAACAGGTTCTGAAGTAGATCTAGCTGTGGGGGCTCAAGGAATATTGAAAGAAGAAGGTATTCATGCTCGAGTCGTTTCTATGCCTTGTACCCAAGCTTATGATCGCCAGGATAAAAATTATAAAGATAGCGTCCTTACACCTGGCACTAAGAGAGTATCTGTAGAAGCGGGCGTAACAGACTATTGGAGAAAATATGTTGGTCTAGATGGAGCTTGTGTAGGCATAGATACCTATGGTGAATCTGCTCCAGGCAAGGCCGTCTTTGAACATTTTGGCTTTACTGTTGATAATGTAGTGGCAACAGCTAAATCGATTATATAGTTTAAAAGTCATATAAATTAATATTACAGGACCCAAATTAAGTTAACCTTAGTATTAAGGTAATTATTTATTAGTTTACCCTACTATAAAAACTGCCTAGAGTAACTTTAATAGGATCCTGTAAATTTATTGAAGGAACACAATGTCGATTAATATAGCTATTTCCGGTTTTGGCAGAATAGGTCGCTTAGCTCTAAGGGCGGTTTACGAAACAAATCGACTGGACATTAAGATTGTTGCTGTTAACTGTAGTCGTGGCGATGTTAAAAGTAATGCGCATTTATTAAAATATGACACTGCTCATGGAAGATTTAACGGAAAAGTAGAGGTTGATGAAGATGCATTTATTGTTAATGGCGAACGCATCCAATATTTAAACACAAGAAATCCAGAAGAACTAGACTGGAAAATATATAATGTTGACGTTGTTCTAGAATGCACAGGAGCTTTTAGAAGTAAAAAAAAATGTCAAGTCCATCTTGATAATGGCGCTAAGAAAGTATTAATTTCTTCTCCCGCTGAAGAGGATATAGATGCAACAATTGTCTATGGCGTTAATCATCAGGAATTAAAATCATCTCATCAAGTTGTTTCCAATGCTTCATGCACTACAAACGGATTAGCTCCAATTTTAAAAGTGATTCAAGATAAATTAGGAATTGAAACTGGAATGATGACAACTATTCATTCCTATACCAACGATCAAGCGTTACTCGACAATATGCATTCTGACATCCGTCGTGCTCGATCAGCGGCAGCATCTATGATTCCTACAAAAACTGGTGCGGCCTCTGCTATAGGGCTGGTAATTCCGGAATTAAAAGGAAAGTTAGATGGTATCGCGATTAGAGTGCCTACCACTAATGTGTCGATCGTTGATTTATCTCTCAATATTCAAAAGAAAGTAACTAAAGATGATTTAAATAAATTAATGAAAAATGCTTCAGAAAACGAATTGAGAGATATTTTAGTTTATAACGATGAGCCTCTCGTTTCAGTAGACTTTAATCATACTTCTGCTTCTTGTTTTTTTGATTCTACCTTAACTAAAGTATCTGTAGATGGTAAGTTTGTGAAAGTTTTTGGTTGGTATGACAATGAGTGGGGTTTTAGTTGCCGCATGCTAGATACAGCTTTAGCAATGATGAGTGCGAAGTAACATAACCCTCTATGAATCAAATTACTGATTTCGATATTAAAGACAAACGAGTCTTTATTAGAGCTGATTTAAATGTACCAATACGTTCCGGTAATATCACTTCAAAAAATAGAATCGAAGCATCCCTCCCAACAATTAAATATGCTCTTAAATCTGGAGCAAAAGTGATGATCACTTCCCATTTAGGTCGTCCGCAAGAAGGGCATTTTAACGAAGAAGATTCTCTCGCTCCCATCGCGCATTATTTAAGTCAAATATTGAACAAGGAGATTCCGCTCATCAAAGATTGGACAATTAAAGAGTTTACAGTTGAATCAGGTGAAATGGTGGTCCTAGAAAATTGTAGATTTAATGTTGGAGAGAACGATAATGATGTCGGGCTTTCAAAAGCATACGCAAATCTAGCAGATATTTTTGTTATGGATGCTTTCGGTACTGCACATAGAAAGCAAGCTTCAACCTATGGCATCGCTGAATTTTGCTCTCAGGTCTGTGCAGGCAAGCTATTTTCAAGTGAACTTCAAGCCCTAAATAAGGTTATGTCTTCTCCAAAATCTCCGATGGTTGCTATTGTGGGTGGCAGCAAGATCTCTACAAAGCTTAAAATTTTAGATAGCCTTTCTGACAAGGTGGACCAGTTGATTTTAGGTGGAGGTATAGCTAACACCTTTTTAAAGGCACAAGGATATAATATTGGTATGTCACTTTGTGAGGATGACTTTATTCCTTCAGCCAAAAAGATTATTGAAAAACTTGAATCTCGAGGGGCGTCACTACCGGTAGTGACTGATGTGGTATGTGGGAAAAAATTTGATGAACATGAGCTGGCCATGATCAAGAGTATCAAGGATTTAGACTCAGATGACATGATTTTTGACCTGGGCCCGATCACAATGACATCCATTACTGAAAAAATTAAGCAAGCTAAGACCATTCTCTGGAATGGGCCCATAGGTGTCTTTGAATTTAAACAATTTGCTGAAGGTACTGAAACCATAGCGCATGCCGTGGCAAATTCGTCAGCGTTTTCATTAGCTGGTGGAGGTGACACTATTGCTGCTATTGAAGCTTATGGGATGGAAAAAAATATTTCTTATGTCTCTACAGCGGGCGGCGCATTTCTAGAGTTTGTTGAAGGTAAAAAATTACCTGCTATTGAAATTTTAGAAAGACGAGAGATTTAGATCTTGGACCTCTTAGAAACAAACTTAAAAAGCCTATCTCTTCTTCATCAGGGTAAAGTTCGAGATATCTATGATATTGATGATGAGAGGATGCTAATTGTCACCACAGATCGTTTATCTGCATTCGATGTAATTATGAATGAACCCATTCCTAACAAGGGAAAGGTTCTGACTAAGATGGCTAACTTTTGGTTTAAGAGGTTAGACGGTATCGTTCCTAACCATCTTTTGGATGACGATCCTATAGGCTTCGTATCTGAGAAAGAGGCTCAGCAAATTCAAGGCCGATCGATTGTGGTCAAGAAGCTTAAACCTGTTCTAATTGAGGCAATTGTCAGGGGCTATTTGGTTGGAAGTGGTTGGAAGGAATATCAACAAAAAGGAATTATCTGCGGTATTAAATTACCAAAGAACTTGCAACAAGCATCAAAGTTACAAACACCAATCTTCACGCCATCGAGTAAGGCGAAGGTTGGAGGTCATGATCAAAATATTTCATTAGCTGTATGTGATGCCTTGATTGGAAAAGATTTGGCGGACCAGATTACCAGAATTAGTCTATCACTCTATCAAGTAGCATCAGACTACGCAGAATCCAAAGGTATTATTATTGCCGATACAAAGTTTGAATTTGGGTTAGATAACAATGGTAAGATTCATTTAATAGATGAAGTTCTAACCCCTGATTCTTCACGTTTTTGGCCAAAAGAAAAGTATCAGCTAGGCATATCTCCACCTAGTTATGACAAACAGTACGTTAGGGATTGGCTGGAATCCACTCAATGGAATAAATCACCGCCTGCTCCAATATTACCTGAAGAGGTTATTGTTAATACAGCTAAGAAATACCTGGAGGCGTACACTCGATTAACTGGTCAATCCCTATGATTTAGTCTAAAAAAACCTGCCATTAGGCAGGTTTTTTTATTCTAACTTTTTATTACGATACTATAGGAAGGATTGGAACAATCAATAATGCAACAATATTAATAATCTTGATTAATGGATTAATCGCAGGACCTGCAGTATCTTTGTAAGGATCACCAACAGTATCACCAGTTACTGAAGCTTTGTGAGCTTCTGAACCTTTTCCTCCGTGGTTGCCATCTTCAATATATTTCTTAGCATTATCCCATGCACCACCACCGGTACACATTGAAATAGCCACGAATAGACCTGTAACAATTGTCCCCACTAGTAAGCCACCTAACGCTTGAGCCCCTAGGAAATAACCAACTAAAACTGGTACAGCAACAGGAAGTATTGATGGAATAACCATTTCTTTAATCGCAGCAGTGGTTAACAAATCAACCGCTCTTTCATAATCAGGCTTGCCCTTCCCAGTCATAATTCCTTTAATAGTTTTGAACTGCCTTCTTACTTCTTCAACGACTGAAGCTGCAGCACGACCTACGGCTTCCATAGCCATAGCTGCGAATAAGAAAGGAATTAGACCACCAATAAAGAGGCCAATAATAACCATTGGCTCACTCAAACTAAAGCCAATATTATGGCCATACTCTGTCAATTTATGTGTGTAGTCCGCAAATAATACTAATGCAGCTAAGCCAGCGGAACCAATAGCATAACCTTTAGTTACTGCTTTTGTTGTATTACCAACAGCATCAAGTGGATCAGTAATATCTCGTACTTTTTGTGGAAGGCCTGACATCTCAGCAATACCACCAGCATTGTCAGTAATAGGGCCGTAGGCGTCAAGAGCAACAATAATACCAGCCATACTCAACATAGATGTTGCAGCTATAGCGATACCGTAAAGACCGGCATAAGCATGTGAAGCAAAAATAGCAGCACATACCGATAATACTGGTAGGGCTGTTGATTTCATTGAGATACCAATACCAGCAATTATATTTGT
>Ga0209709_10002583_pt1 | contig 15637 bp, 26 predicted proteins | sample ArcticOcean_MG_C_2_FD_187435 | JGI IMG/M metagenome (GOLD analysis project Ga0209709, IMG submission 187435) | Marine microbial communities from western Arctic Ocean - ArcticOcean_MG_CB4_136 (SPAdes) (version 2) | ecosystem: Environmental > Aquatic > Marine > Oceanic | place: Arctic Ocean... | reverse complement strand
GAATGTTTCTATGCTATTGCATGGGAAGAAAGAACAGGTATTCCTATCACACAATTGGTAACAATTATCTCCGTTGACGACGCAGAACCTCAAGTTTTCATTGAACATCGTGACAACTATGACAAGCAACTCGTCAAGGTCATACAACAGTACAAATAGTACTGGTCCAGATGCGCGTAAAATAGCCGCACCCTGGCACCATAAGTTTCCACACACGCGGCTCAATCTATGATATAATATACCTATACCAAATAAAAAAGGAATGTTATGAAAAAGGATTTAACTAAGATTGTAAATGATTTGTTGTGGGCTGCTGATGATGTGTGTTTAGATAACTCTAAAGACCCTGTTGACTGTTCAAGCGCTAATGCTGATATCGTTCGTTGTCCCTTAGGTCAAAACGATTGGGACAATGTTCCTGACAAAGGTGTTCGTGCTATCTTACAACAACACGGTTTAAAATTATCTGACATCAATGCGTTAGTTGACGCTGGTGTTATGGTCTTAAATGATACTGATGATCACCCTGGATGTGTGATTGACGATCGTTGTTTGCATGTATCAATGCATATGGACAAAGTATTACAACATATGTCTTTGTCAAACCATAACTTGATCCAAGTTACACCTGATCAAATGATGGCGATGTCATAATAATAGACACACTATTTCTGTGTTAAATAGCCACACAAGCACCGCAAACTATGATATAATATACCTATACCAAATAAAAAAAGGAGTTACAAAATGTTAAAACCAATTGAAATACTAACTAAATACCAAAGCCCTATCGAAGAAGCTTCATTTGCCAAAGGCATTCCTATGAAATACCTTAAACAGATTCAAGCAGCTATGTTGTTCTCTGACACTATTCAAGGTGTCAAGGGTTTCAGATACGCTTTCCGTGGTGCTGCTAAGTACAAAACATCAGCCAATAAGACTGGCTATCACAAAAGACCTCAGGCATTTTGTCATAAAAATATGGCTGAGACATTTGCAATTTACGAGAGGAGCCTATAATGGGAATAAAAAGATCAAAGGAAGTACAAGATTTCTTAGATGCCGGTGGTGTCATTAAAGTTATCACACCAGAGGAGACTGCCAAGACTCTAGAGAAACAGAGCGGTGGTTATTTTAAAGGCAGATCTGTTATGGGTCCATCTAAAAAGAAGGGGAAGACATCATAATGTGGATTAAAGAATCAAAACGTGTTACTATACACCAACTAAAAGATAAAGGCATGCGACTTAGATCGTGTGGTTTATGGCTTGATGAAAATGGCTTCCATCCTTTCTTAGATCCGGATACTTTAATTACTCCTGATCTAGAGAAACAAATGGGTTGCAAGTTTGATGATCTTCCTAAAGAAGCATGGGATACTATGGATCGTTATGATGAAGCAGCTGCTAAAAGGAGTGTGTATGCGAGAGCTTAATGAAAAATTAATATTAACAGATTGTGATGGCGTCTTATTAGATTGGGAATACCATTTCTATAAGTGGCTTAAAGCAACTGAGGGTTATGAAAGACTTGGCCCTGAGTATAACATTGCAAAAGCAATTGGTGTTGAACAGAAAACTGGTGCAAGGTTTGTAAACTTATTCAACAGATCAGAGTATATGAAAACACTCTCACCTTTACGGGATGCTATTAAGTATGTTCGGAAGTTACACGAAGAGCACGGTTACATTTTCCATGTGATCACTTCACAGACTAACTGTAAACTTGCTCAAGAGTATCGGAAAGAGAACTTAAGAAATGTTTTCGGTGATACTATGTGGGATGGCTTTACTATCTTAAACACTGGTCAGGACAAAGACGAAGCTCTTAAAGAGTGGGAAAACACTGAATGCTGGTGGATTGAAGACAAAGCTGCTAACATTGGTATGGGTAACGACGTTGGTTTAAGAGGGATCCTTATCGATCATGCTTGGAACCAAACTTGTTCTTACGAATGTGAGCGCGCAAGGAAGTGGAAAGATGTTTATAATATTATTACAGGAGAAGTATAATGTCATTTAAAAGTGCACATGAATTAACAGGTGAATGGATGATTGCATGTGATAATCCAGAAAAATTAAAAGAAAAAATTAAGAATGAAGGTATATCATTACCACATAGAACATATGCTATTGATGGTGACTCATATACTGTAACAATGCATCATAACGATATACATAAATCTCGCTATACCCCTGGTGTTTATTTACAATATGACGTAAATTATCCGGATATACCATTGTATATAGGTAAAGCAAGTGGAAAAACTTCAGGTGTTGGAGTACGTAACGGTAGGCATGATTCTTCTTTTGAAGATCTAAAAATTAGAGAATCTAGTGGCAAACATATGAGAAAATACATGCTTGATAGAGGACTAGATACTGTAGTCATGTCTGCAAAATATTTTGATATGAGTAATTATCCACCAGGAATGATTGAACTGGTTGAGTATCAATTAATTGATCAATTAAATCCAATTAATAATAAGGAAGGTAAATAATGGTAGTTTCAAATGCACAAGAAAGAGAGCAACACTTAAGAGCCAACAACAGGTTTTATATTGCTGGATGGGTAGCTAATGAATGTTCTGAGAATCCACAGGTATTACCTGAATCAATGAAAGGTGATCCTGTTGGAGAGAAACAGTTCGAAGATTATCTATCTGGATATGGTGATTCACTAGCTAATGGAGAATGTTTAACTGCTGGATATGAGCAATTTTACAGTTAATAAATTGTATAAATAAGCTTATATCACTATAGGATCTAACATGTCAACGACAGAACGGTTAGAACTGCTGGAAGCAAAGCTACAGCAGATCGGAATGAGCGGGCAATGGTATCAAAGGTATGACATAAGTACTAGGGCTCAGGAATGTAAAGTTATCGTTAAAGAGTTAATAGAGGAGTTAGACCCACCGTGTGGTATGAGTCATAAATAATGGAGGTACGTATGGCGTTATTAGAAGACGTTGTGTTGTTTTGCAAAAAGGAATTAAATATTCCTAATGAAATTCTTGTATCGATAGAACAAGAAGACATCATTGAAGATAATGTGAAAGGTTGGACAACAGATTCAGCCGAAGACGACGAATACGATATTGAAATTGACACTCATCTTGGCTTCAAAGAAGCTATCATTACAGTATGCCACGAAATGGTACACGTTCAACAATTACACGAAAACCGTGAGTTAGACGAAGTCGAAGCTTACGAAAAAGAAGAGTTACTATATAAAAAATATATAAATAACTCCTAGTAGTCTATATCCCTACTCTAAAAAGGATTTTTTGTTTAAATAAAAAAGGAAATAATATGTTTAAAAAACTAATGGTCGCGACGGCGGCAATGGTACTATCAGCGACTACGTTTGCTGGTATAAGCCTATCAGGTTTGTATGAGGGAACACTAGATTCACATGGTGCTTATACACAAGACATACATACTACAATGAAAGGCACATCAGGAAACTCATCGGTAACGGTAGTTCTTGATAAAGACTTTGCGGTAGATGACATGTATGTTGAAACTACAACAGGTCCACTAACTTTTAAGATTGGTGATGCTTCTGGTGATGATCCAGATTCAACTGTTCTAGGTGTTACAATGAAAGCAGGTGCAGTTACAGTTGGTCTAAATCAGATCTCTGGCGGTGCAACTACTATTGATGCATCCACTACACTTGGTGGTATTTCAGTTGCGATGACTGATGTTACAAATACAACAAGAGAAACCACAGCGATTTATACTGCTGCTGGTGTAACTGCTACAGTTGTATATAACAAAGTTACTGCAGGTAATAACATTGACGTAACAATGGCAACTACTGTTGCTGGATTAACGCTTAGCGCTAATCATGATTCAAATGCAGATGGTACAACAGAGAACGAAGGTTCTGTATCAAAAGCGTTAGTTGGTCTAGGTACTGTTAAAGGTACTATGAGTAAGACAGGTGCTGGTGTTACAACTAAAGGATTTAGTTTAACACGTGGTATTTGGACTGCTGATTGGACAAAGACAGGTACTGCCGATGGCGTATCTACTTTAAAGGCTACGTTAGCATTTTAAAAAACACTGATTACTCGGTGTAACTCCTGGGGATCTTCTGGGTCCCCAACCTTATTTTATTGGAGAGATTATGAATAATACAAAATTAATGAGTGAGCATTACAAGGAAGATGGTAGTGTAGCTAAAATATATCAAGTAGTAACAGGAATGGATGGAGAACATTCGTTCTTCTCAATCACATATAAAGACCCAAATGGTGACAGAATTATGCAAGAAGATTTTCCATACAAAGCATTAGGCTATGTAGAAGACGCAGCAGAGAACTGGACTAAGGGTATTAAATTACTAAAGGGGTAACATGTCAACAGATTTCGATTTCGGCTTTACGCTTGTAGATGAGGCAGATTTAGATGTCTCTCAAGAGTTAGTAACAGCCACAACAGCTAGTGTATCAGCACAAGATAAACTAGACAAACTATATAATGCTATTACACCTCTACTCAATAATCTAAAAGCTAATCCTGAAAGGGAATATATTAAATGGCCTAATAGAGTTGACAAGGTAGAAGCATTTGAAACACACATACAGAAAATTTATAAAGGTTAGTATGTACTTTGATGGATACTATGTTATAATAGATACATCAATCATTAAATAGGAATATATATTATGGCAAGACGTAAGATGAATGAAGAGCAAAGAGCTGCAGCAGCAGCAAATTTAGCAAAGGCTAGAGCAGCTAAAAAGCCTGCATCATATAAAAACATTGCAGTAAACGTTCAAGCATTAGACGAAGATCATGGTCTATCAATGGTAAATGTGAAGCTATATATTAAAGCTACTAAAGAGAAACTATCTGCACTACGTCAAGCAATTCATCGTGGTGAGAGAGGTGCTCAAGCCAAGTATGAATCAGCAAGGATCTATAAGAATCATTGTGAGACATACCTACGAGAAGGTGTATGGTCATTAGACTTCTATGGTGAGAACGAAGAGAAACAAATGTATTGGAAGACTCTGTCTCCAGCGTATGACAAAGATGGGATACAAAAATAATGGATGACATTAATAAGAAGTCTTTTTCAAGTTTAGTTGAAACATTCGTTAGAACACATAGAGGCACAAATTATATTGATGCTATTATAGATGTATGTGAGGACAACGAAATCGATCTTAGGGACAGTAAGAAACTTATCTCTAAGGAGATTATAGAACATGTTGAGTTCGAAGCAAAAGAACTTAACTTATTACAAGGGGGAAATCCAACCTATGTGTTGCCTATATGAGAATGACAGGATATGAAGCATTTACAGTTCACAACGCAGTTAACCTACATTTCAATGGAACTTACGATTGTTTTAAGTATAATTTTAAAACAAATGTAACACAAAAGACTTATTGGGGAAGACCTGATAAGTTTCAATTAACAAAGATAGGTAAACGGTTTAAGACACGTGACGACATTGCATTGTACTTTGCTGCACATCAAGTGGCAGGTAATAAGTATAGTAGTGATATGGTACGTGACGAGGATACGTATACAACATTCTTAAAGAAGATAGATAGTTTGTCTTATGTATTTAGGAATGAGTTAGAAGAAATTTCAGATGTAAAGTTTGATGATCTCTTGGAGATAGAAGATACATATCCAAGAATTATCCAGCTTCATCTTGAAGGAGCAGTGTCTCTTGAGACATTGTGTATAATCAATAAGCTAACAGGATTTATTGATAGAGCGAATAAGCAGATCACAGAGACTATCTTGTGGCCCGACTTATACAAAAAGATATCTAAGTATCAATCATTTTTAAGGTTCGATGACGTGAAGATGAAAAAGATTATTGTAGATATTTTTAAATAAGGTATGTACTTTTATCATAACTATGATATAATATATACTGATACAAAATAATATAAACTTTTAAAGGAGATAGACCATGAGTTTTGCAGACTTAAAAGCGAAAGCTAGTGACATGAGTTCACTAGTCGGTGCGGCTGGAACAGGCACCACAGAAAAGAAATCATATGGCGACGACCGCATGTGGAAACCCTCAGTAGATAAAGCAGGTAACGGTTATGCCGTTATTAGGTTCTTACCTACAGTCGAAGGTGATGACTTACCTTGGGCAAAATACTGGGATCACTTCTTCCAAGGACCAACTGGTCAGTGGTATGTTGAGAAATCACTTACTACAATTCAGAAGGACGATCCTGTATCTGAAATGAATTCAAAACTATGGAATACTGGTATTGAAGCTGATAAGGATATGGCTCGTAGACGTAAGCGTAGGCTTCACTATGTGTCAAATATCTATGTTGTATCTGACCCTGAGAATCGTGAGAACGAAGGTAAGGTAATGTTATATACATACGGTGCTAAGATCTTTGAGAAGATTATGGATAGTATGCAACCTAAGTATCAAGATGAGTCACCTGTCAATCCATTTGATATGTGGAAAGGTGCTAACTTTAAGATGAAGATTGCACAAGTGGCGGGATTCCGTAACTATGATCGCTCTGAGTTTGGTGCTGCTGAAGCATTGAATGCAGATGATTCTGTTCTAGAAGGTATATACAACAAACAGTTTGCTCTAAAAGAGTTTACTGATCCTTCTACATTTAAATCATACAGTGAACTTAATCTTAAGTTGACACGTGTGTTAGGTGAAGAGCTTGTGACACGTAATGAAACAGATCATATTGATCAAGACATTGCTGGAGATGCAGACAATGCGTCTGAACAAGCTTTCATCGATGCAGCACCAGTAGCTAAGGTTGAATCAAGTACTGATGATACTATGAGTTACTTTGCTAAGTTAGCAGCGGAAGCTTAAGAGTTAATTAGTTTGAGAAGGGGACTTTCGTCCCCTTTTTTACATTGTGGCTTCTAATCTAACGGCTTTAATATAGTCACCGTAACCTTCATCTTTATATTGGTGAATGGAGTTTAGTGTTGTATAGTTATTACCAGTTCCGGATCCACCATATTTGCCAGCTGCTTGTTGAGTTCTACTGAAGTCATACATCATTTTTAAGAATCCTTCTTGATTTTCTGATCTCCAGTTTTGACCAAGTTTTTCATTCATATCTAATCTTTCAGGTTTAGTCCATTTCTTATTAGTAAACGGATTGACCTGCTGATGCTTAATAACATCAGGACCGCTCGAAGCTAAATTTGGAATTTTTTCAACTCCAAGAGCTTCTCGAAGATTCCATGAACCACCGCCTAACCAATCAGGTAATGATAAATCTAGATTTGGTATAAAGCTTTTTATCATATCCATAAATTTGCTTGGCAAATCTGTAATAAAATCCCATGAACCACTAATCATACCTACAGGATCACTAAACAAATCTCCAATGAAATCTGCTACTGCTGAAATTGCATGGTAAGGGAACGCAACTATTTTACGTACCATATCAGCAAAGCTAAATTCATCAATGGCTTTAAGAGCATCACCACCCATACCTTGTCCCGCTATAATATTACCATCTCCATCAGACTTAAAACCAAACATTTTTTTAATAGCCCATACTACCATTCCTTTAATAGCATCTACCAAACCACCCAAAACATAACCCGCAACACCACCAATTGCTTCACCAAAGACAGTATACCATTTAGAACCTTCTCTTTCAGATTCAGTTTTTCCAGCTTTAAATCCTTCGAATATTGAGAATATAGCAGTAACTGGCCAGAGTAATCTACCTAAAAATTTAACAGCACCCAAATTCATAAATGATTTAAGAGTTTTAGCAATTCCTTTAAATATTGCCCCGCCAGTCCATTTAGCTATGCCACCACTAATTTTTGTAATAGGTGCAAATATTTTACCTATTCTTCGTGTAACTAAACCAATATATCCAGCAGACGTCCATGCTGCTCGGGTAATCACTCCACCACGTGGACCTGATTGACGTGCAATTGGCTTACCATCAACACCTAAACCAATGGCATTAAATGCTTTCATTCTTATATTAGCTAATCTAGCTTTTACTCCATCAACCATTCCAGCCCAACCAAACGTTGTCCATTTGCCACCGACCTTTTTTTCCATTGGTCTACCAGCTTTATCGTAGCCAAACCACCCGTATATAGAAGTTCTAAGTGCTCTGTATTTTGAATCTAAAAACATACCTGGTTTGAACCATTTACCGGTAGCCCAAAGCTTAACTTTTTTAAGTGCAGCCAAAACTTTCACATGCCAAAAATGAATGCCTTCATATGCTAAACCAATTGATACAGTTAATGCAGCAATTAGTGGTACCACACCATACTTAAACCAGTTTTCTTTAATGATTGACCACTCTTCTCTCTTCTTCTGTCGTGCTAATTCTCTAGGAGATAAAAACCCAGCGATCATTTTTCTAAAACTCCTAGTGAAGTCAAACATTTCACCACCATGCTCCCTAGCGTACTCGTCATCGTTTCGCATTTTCTCTTTATGCTTTTTAGCATCGAGGGACATTTGATGCAAATCTCTGTTTGTATTCTCAATATTTATTCGGAACATCATCTTGTTTGCTTTCTCAATCAAACGTCGAGTCATAAATGTAGAGTGTTTAATTACTTCTTGGACTTTCTTCTTGCCCTTTTCTTTAGGCTGATCCATTTTGCTTTTAGTAACTTTACCAGCAATATTGGCTTTATATCTTCGAGCAAAGTCCATGCCATCAGTTATTTGGACTTGGCCTCTATCATCTGTAGCTGGATTAAGGGAATCCTCATCCATTTTTTGTTGGCGTTTAGTTTCTTCGGCTTCTTTCAGTCTATCGCGCGTACTAAGTTGATTCTGCTTTCGCAGAAGTTGTACTACTTCACCTAATAAACCTTCTTGTGTTTTCTTTGCCATAAGTTTTTATCCCATTTTTGCTTTCTGTTCCTTGTTACGTTTGTTCTCTTCTTCAATATGTTCCTTCATGAGAACTAAGTATAATTCCCTTTCCCATGGTAACATATTTTCTAAATCAGCCAAACTAAATCTATGGTGGACCATCAAAGCAAAATTAGTTTTTAACTGATTTGCTACGTTATCATGTGAAAGGGCTACGAAAAAAAATCCGAAAGTCCCTTTAACGTTTTAACATTATCTGTTCCACACTCTCTACATTTATACTCAATATCATAAGTTATTACCGGTGAGTCTTGCATAAACTTTATAACACTAGCAAACTGATCGTTGTTTAAACTTTCAACAAACGCAACTACCTCTTTAAAAGGTGCATCTTTACATGCAAATGTTTCTTCACCACTATAAATTGTTTCAATTGTTTTTGCTACCATATTAATAGCAGCCTCAGTTTCAGTAGTTCTTTGACCCTGAGTTAAATTATCTGAATAACCAAGATATTTTAAGTCAACACTAACATCATCATTTATCTTTACATTCATGTTTTCGCCAGCAGTTTCTAAATTAGCTACGTAAACATCATCTAAATTAATTTTAATTTTTTGTGTTGCGTCACACTCTTCATTGTCACAGTTTAACACTACATCAATACCTTCACCTACAGATTTACTACGCAAAGTAGTAAACATAAATTCGATATCAAACATTGTTAGTGTCTTTATATCAAGCGGTGTTTCAAGACACGCTTTAATAATATCAGTCACTGCTCTTTCAATTGCTACTTCACTTTCAGACTCTAATGCAATCAATAAAATCTTCTCTTCTTTGACCACGTATGGTCGGTATGTAATACTCTCGCCTGTCGAAGGCACAATCATATCATACTTTGGGGTTGCAATAATTGGCAACATATCAATCTCTCTCCATTGTTATAATTAAATTATACGTTTAAATGTATCTAACGTGTTCGCTCCTATCTGTAACATCTTGTTTGCTACATCTTCAAATCCATCAATCAATCCTACACTTTTAAAATTATCATATTCAAATGTAACACTTAATTCCATCATTCCATCTGATCCTTCAGATAAATCAATTGAACCTACCGTAATCGGATATGCATTCTCAAGCTTAATTGTATATCCAGGAATCACATCGTTAGATGATGATAGCTGCTGTATTATTATATCAGTGCTATACTCATCCTTATAAAATGCTTTGTAGTGTCGACCCGCTGTATCAATAATCATCTCTTGCCACATATCAAAATACTTCTTAATATAATAATCATTCGTTAATAAGAATGACATACTCACTTCGTCTGTTGCAGCTGAATAAGGTTTCTTTGCCATGTGATGGTTATGCATAGCTTCAGTTGTAAGTATACGTTTACCTGGCATTGACGCTGTTTGACACAATAGAAACATATCTCTCGGATCATTAATAAAGTCTGCTATGTTAACACCATCACCTGATATTAAATTACTAAGTAATGTTGCAGGATTATATCCTAACAAACTATTTATAGATTTAGATGGATGAGATATATAGACAGCATATCTATTTCCTCTTGCTAGACCACCTCTACGATTAATCGTAGACTTCATTGTATCGATACCTACTGGCAATGACATTAGTATTTTCTCCTTGAATCTCCCCAGACAACTCTGGTAGATTTTTTCCTAAATGACGCTGTTTGTAAAAATATTGCTATGTTCCATTCTGATGCATTCACTTTCATAACATTAGAAGTTACATTAGGTGTTAAATAATGTTTAAAACATGGTGCAAAGTATTTATATTTTGACGTGGCTTGTAGAATCTTGTATGTTATTTTAAACTTTGTTGAATCATCAAACTTTTGATTATTTGCTACATCATTTAATTTGTCTAAAAATATCGCACGAACTTTAGGTGGTAGGTAATGCAAGTTCAGAGCAGTAAATCCACCCTTTACTTTACCTACAATAATTGATAAAGGAAATGTATCATAGTAAGGCAAAGTTTGTTTATGCTTTGGATTATATGTGTACATAACCATATCACCAGATCTAATCTTTGTCTTATTAAGCCTATCATCTTTTAATACACTAGGACCTAACTTACCAAGCTTCTTAACATTCTTAGAAAACCATTTGTCTGCTTCTTTACTACGTGCTTGCAATCCTTTACGAAATGCTTCTGATTCTAACTTGTCGAATAAACTAGCCACTAAATGTCTCCATTAATTGAGGTCCAAATACCACCATAATATATGCTATGATACCAAGAGCAGCTATACCACCAAGCAAAAACTTTATTTTAAAATCATCTACCACCATTTTGAATCCTATTATTTCATTCCCTAATATTCTCAGAGATAATTCTAATTTGCCGTCGCTGTTTTCTTCTTCCATGTTTATATTTATACTCTTTTCTTTAGTGTCTTCCATATTCTTTTACCAACCTTTGTCTTACTAGCTTTCATCTTCATACTCATAGTACGTATACCCATAGCTTCTAATTCATGTTCAGTCCATATCTGAAATTCATATCCACGTTCCTCACAAAACTTCTCAGCGTACTTCCACTTAGATATATTCTTCATATAAGTTAATGCTTCATTAAGCTTTTTTCTTTTAGGTGGTTTAGTCTGTGGCGATGGCTTGATCTCTACTAAGAGAGTACGGCCCGAAGTTGTTCTTATAGTGAGGTCAACGTAGTATCTGTGAGCCTTATTATCAGTTGCACATATGTAACCTATGACAGTTTCTTCTGAGTTCCACCACTTCACCCAACTTGCAGTGTCCATATATCTAAATGCATTGCGTTCCCATAGTGATCTATACTTAATATTGTCAACATTACCTCTATACTTGGCTATGTTTTTTGGCTTCCATGATCCAGAATATGTTTTTTTCATACAACTATTTATACAAATCGTTATAAATAAGTAATATACAAACCAAGGAACGATTATGCCATTACAAGATTTCGAAATGGGCGCAAGAGCCAATCATGATAAGGACGGATTTCAGCATTGGAAATATCCATCAACAGTTGGTAGTGATACCTATCAAGATGATATAAACTTTAATAGCCACGAAGATTCCGAATACGCTAAAAAGCGTATGGGCACTATTGATCAAATGACTAATGAACCATTCATGATGTTTGAATTTCTTAAGGTTGACGGTACTCCGAATAAGAATAATTCTAGTTTTTCACAATTAGGTAAAAAAGGATATGATTGGACATCATCATTTTTAAAGAGTAATGCAGCTGGAGGAATAGGATTAGCTGCAGATCTATTAAATCAAGATAATACTGTCGGTCGTGGAACAAATAGAGAAAACGCAATTATGGCAGCAGCTGGTGGTCAAAATTCAGCAACAGTAAATGCTGGTGTTATGAACGGTAAAGCCCTTGAAGATTCAAAGGGATTAATCGAAGCTTATACAACACCAGTAAGAAGAACATATACAGGTTCTATTTGTTTATACATGCCAACTGGAATTGAAATAACTGATGCTGTAGCCTATAATGATAACACAAGACAATTTGCTGCAGGTTTAAATGAAATGGTAGGTGGTGGTGGTTCAAATGCTTTTAACAATAAAGCAGTATTGGCTAGTACACAAGCAATTTCAGTATATGGTGCAGCGGCAGGTAAAATAGGTGGTGGTGCGATGTTAGGTGCTTTAGCTGGTTATGGTGTTGGTGATATTATTGCAACTGAAATGCAAAGATCTACTGGTGCTCTATTAAATAAAAACGAATTCGCAGCTTATGGCTCAACACCGTTGAGAACATTTAGTTTTAACTGGACTATACTACCCGATTCAGAACAAGAATCTGATCAAGCAGCGGGGCTTATTAAATTCTTTAGGGAGTCTATGCACGCCACAAAAAATAATCAAGTTACAATCACTGTTCCTGATCATTGTATAGTATCATTCCATGGTTCAAGAGATATGATTCAATTACCTCCTGTTGTTGTAGAGAATGTAGGTGTTACATATAACCCAAATAATTCTTCATTCTTTAGAAGGAATAATTCTCCAGTAGAAATTGCATTAACTATAGGACTTAAAGAAATTAATCCACTGTATAAAGATGATATTAAGGCGGGGTATTAAATATGTATTTTAAAAACATTAATAACGCAGCAATAGATATAGATGGATCAGGCAATTTAGATATATTAAAGAATCTAACTTCAAGAGCTAAGGTATCTGATGCCTTAATTAATAATGCAGGTTATTATCAGACAGTATCAATTATAGATGGTGAGAGACCAGATCTATTAAGCCAACGTCTATACAACAGGCCAGATTTTCATTGGACATTCTTATTGCTTAATCCACAGATAAAAAACATATGGGATGACTGGCCGATGAGTTCTAGTCAATTGGTAGAGTATTGCATACAAAAATATCGCCACCTTGCTGCTGATACTGATGATAGTTTAGTTGATAAATTTATTATTGGTGAAAGTGTAACAGGTGGTGTGAGTGGAGCAACAGGTATTGTGAAAGAGATCTATGTGAATATGGGTTATGTTGTTATAGAAAAAACAAGTGGTACATTCACAGTCACTGGTGAATCTATACAGGGTGGTAACTCACAAGATTCTGTTACATGTAACTTTATTAAGTCAGAAGCTTATGCACCTCATCATCACGTTGATGATTCAACTGCAGAATGGGTACCGAGGCGTGAGGCTGGAACAACTCCATATAGTTATATCGATTATGAGGCGGCTGTAACTGAACAGAACAGACAAATAAAAGTTATTAAGCCTGATCACATGACAGTAGTATCTAATCAGTTTATAAAAGTAATGCAAAATGCTTAATCTAGATAATATAAAAATTGAAGTACGTAAAGTAGATATTAGCAAATTTGTTAATGGATTAACTTTATACGAAAGTATCTTCGGAATGATGCAAGGACAAATTGCTGTTCAAGACTCCACTAACTTCTTTGACAATTTTATAGGTACAGAATTAGCTGGTGTTGATATTAGTTTTTCATATTTAGAACAAGACTTTACAGCAAGTTTTTGGATGGATGGAATAACTGATATGTCATTAGAATCAGAAAAGAAGTCTTATACTATTCATTTAAAATCTATACATGTACCTAACTTTGCTAATACTGTAAATTCGGTATACAATGGAACATCAGATGAAATCATTGCTAAAATATTTTCAGACGTAAGTGCAGATGAAAATACAATTGCTGTTGATTCAAGAACATCAACGAGTGGTAGATACATTGCACCTAATATTCCTGCAAGAGATTGTTTTAAAATCCTTGTAGCAAATGCTTATTGCGAAGATCAATCAGGTATATTTATGTATGAAAGATTAGTTGATCATAATACCGTACGATTAACTTCTTTATACGATATGGTTGATAACGCATTTGTTGATAATAGTGGTGTGTCAGTTTCTATCACACAAGGCCTTTCGGATATGAGAGAAACTCAAATGAATCCTATGGCAGTTTTAGGTACAGCTAGTGATTTTATGCTAAAAGAATACAGTATGGATTTTGTTCAAAAAATAGAAGATGGATTATTTGGTGAAGCAATTAATGAAATTAACTTAGATGAAACAAAGAATACAAAAAACATTACAAAAGAAGTAACATCAGTACCTAAAACAAAATTTAAGCTAAGCGATAAATTATATGATGAGAATGCAAAAAGCATATTAGCTAATAGAGGTAATGTAGCGTCAAGCACAATTATCAATGGTACAGTAAGAGCATTCAATACTGTTATGAATGTAAGTGGAGTGGCAGCATTGCCTGGCTTAGGTGTTGGAATGACAGTTGAAGTTCAATTAGCTGGTAATGAAGAACAAGGTACTGCACGTCATAATGGTAAATGGTTAGTTAAACATATGCAACATGACTTTACACAAAGAGGTGGAGAATATAGTTATCATCAATCTTTAGGATTAGTAAGAGAATAATGTATAATCAAATAAAATTTGGAACTGTAGTTAATATTAATGATCCTGAAAAACTTGGTAGGGTAAAGGTTAATGTGTATGGACTTCATGATAATATAAGAACAGAAGATCTTGCTTGGAGCATGGTGATGATGCCAGGAAATACTCCAGCTAAAGACGGTGTAGGTTCTTCAGTAAATCTATTAATTGGTACATTAGTGGCAGGTGTATGTATGGATAAAGCCATGCAAGAATATTTAGTTTTAGGAACTTTGCCTACAAAAACTGCAGGAACAGAAGATAACAATGTAAGAGTGAGAGGTGAAGCTAATCCACATGCGGGTGAACCAGCTGGTGGATATCAGCCGGTAAGTGGATATCAACCGGTGTATCCATACAATAATGTTATGGAAACAGAGAGTGGCCATGTAAAAGAATACGATGATACACCAAGTCATGAACGCATCATGGAAAGACATATGAGTGGCACTCAATATGAGATCATTGCTAATGGTTCAAAGAATGAAACCATTGTAAGAGATAACTATAAATTAGTTGTAGGTCAAGATACTCTTGAAGTCTATGGAGATGTAAGAATTATTGTTAGTGGTCATGCAGATGTTGCTGTAGCAGGTAACCTTACTGCATCTGTTACAGGTAATATAAGTGCTGACGCTAAGGGTAACATAACTGCTCTATCTCTTGAAGGAGATATAGCTACTACATCTACTAAAGGAGATATAACAGTAACAACAACTGATACAACGAAGAAGATAACATTGGCCGGCAATGTAGACATCACTGAAAATTTAACTGTAGCGAAGAACGTTGTTGTG
>Ga0209709_10002582_pt1 | contig 15645 bp, 14 predicted proteins | sample ArcticOcean_MG_C_2_FD_187435 | JGI IMG/M metagenome (GOLD analysis project Ga0209709, IMG submission 187435) | Marine microbial communities from western Arctic Ocean - ArcticOcean_MG_CB4_136 (SPAdes) (version 2) | ecosystem: Environmental > Aquatic > Marine > Oceanic | place: Arctic Ocean... | reverse complement strand
TTGGGATTATGATGATTGTTTAATTACAGCAGATAGACATGTCTTCTTTAAGTATATGGTAAAATCTTTAGCTGAAAAACATGGTCTTAGAGCAACGTTTATGCCAAAGCCTTTCAGTAATTTAACTGGGAATGGTTGTCATGCTCATATTTCTCTTTGGAATAAAGAGAAAAATAAATTTTTGGATGAGAGTGATAAACTAGGTATATCTAGACTTGCCTACAATTTTTTAGGTGGTGTAATGCAGTTAGCCCAGCCTCTTTCGGCATTTTTTAATCCTACTGTAAACAGTTACAGACGAATAAATGCACCTCCAACAAAATCTGGCGCCACATGGTCTCCAAGTAGTATTTCATATACTGGAAATAATAGAACCCATATGATTAGAGTTCCTGATGCTGGTAGATTTGAATTAAGGTTGATGGACGGTTCATCTAACCCATATTTACTTCAGGCGGGTGTAATTGCTGCTGGTCTTCATGGTTTAAATAATAAAATTGATCCTGGTGAGCCTTTGTCTTGCAATATGTACACAGATTATAAAAACTATCCATACTTGAAAAAATTACCAAATCAAATAGAAGATGCACTGGACTTTCTTCAAAATAGTAAAGAGCTTAAAGAAGCTTTTGGAGAAGATGTTATAAAAAGTTATATAAAATTAAAAAATATGGAAATTGAAGATTTTAATAAAAACGAAAAATTTGATAAAAAAAGCTCAGTAACTCACTGGGAAAAAAATAACACCCTTGATTGTTAAAAAATGAAAACAATCCTGCAAAAAGACATTTGGTCAATTTCTTCTTTTCTTGAAAATCAAAATTACAATTTTGATAAAAAAAAAATACTTTCTAATCTTCCAGAAAGTTTCATTGAAGAGGCTATAAAATCTATATCTAGTTGGGACACTTATAGCCCCACACCACTAATAAAATTAAATAAATTAAATGAAGAACTAAATTTTAAAGAAATTTATTATAAAGATGAAGACAAAAGGTTTGATCTTAAATCGTTTAAAGCACTGGGTGGTGCCTTTGCAGTTTATAAAATTGCTAACGAGAAGAAAAATATAACAGTTTCTACTGCAACAGCAGGGAATCATGGTAGGTCTGTAGCTTGGGGGGCTCAGAGACTTGGTTTGAAATGTAAAATTTTTATAAGTGAATTTGTTAGTGAGTCAAGAGCGGAAGCTATGCGAAATCTTGATGCCGAGGTTATTAGAGTTAAAGGTAATTATGACAATTCATTGAAAGAATGCATCAAAGAATCTAAAGAAAATAATTGGGAAATTGTGCAAGATGTATCTTGGGAAGGTTATAAGGAAGTGCCAAAAATAATTATGGCAGGTTATACGCTTATGATTAAAGAAATTATAGATGAAATAGACGCTAATTCAATAACACATGTATTTCTTCAAGCAGGTGTTGGGGGAATGGCTGCAGCAATGATTGCTGGCTTTGCAAAATTATCAAAAAATATTCCCAAATTTATTATCGTTGAACCAGAAAATGCAGACTGTGTGTTTCAAAGCATTAAAAATAATAAACCCACAAGTGTTGATATAAAAAAAGAAACCGTAATGGGTGGAATGTCTTGTGGAGATGTATCAAGTATTGCATGGGAGATTTTAAAAAATTCTACCAATTACTGTTTAACCATACCTGATGAAGCAATCTCAACTACTGTTGCACTATTGGCAGAAAAGCGTTTATCTGATGAAAAAATAATAGGTGGCGAATGTGCTGTACCAGGTCTAATAGCGCTAATAGGCACATTTAACAATAAAGAATACTTAGATAAGTTAGAGCTAAATGAGCAATCAAATGTACTTTTATTTGGTTGTGAGGGTTTAACTGATAATGCGATGTACCAAAAACTACTGAACGAAGGATTACAAAAAATCTAAGTAAATATGACAAAAAAAGCTATTGTTTGGATCAGAGAAGATTTAAGAACTGAATATAATGAAGCATTAGCTACCGCAATTCAAAATCATGAGATTGTAAACGCTCTTTATATTTATAACCCAAAAAATTTTGATAGAAAAAGAGAAGCTCAAAAATGGTGGCTTTCTAAATCTTTAGAAAATTTTAACTTAGATCTAAAAAAGTTAAATATTACATTAGAAATTCAATTAGGTGATGAACTTGAGATATTATCAAATTTAAAAAAGAAAGATGATATTACTGTTTATTGGAGTAAAGTTTATGAACCAGATATAATTAATAAAGGTAAAAAAATAAGAGATATATTCATTAAAAATGAAATTCAATATAAATATTTTAAGGGAAATATTCTTGTAGAGTTTCAGGAAATGACTAAAGACGATGGCACACCCTATAAAGTATTCACTCCTTTTTGGAGAAAAACTGAGCAACACTATATCTCGAAAGTTCCTACTAAATTTATAAAAGTTAGACCAAAAGAAAAAAAAATAAACATATTTAAAAAAACAATTTCTATAAAAGAAATTTTACCTAAAAAAAATTGGTATAAAAAGTTTGAGAAATATTGGAATCCATCTGAACTAGAAGCTAAAAAATACTTACAAGAATTAATAAATAATAGAATTGATGGCTACGGAGAAGCACGAGATATTCCGGGTGTTAATGGAACTTCAAAATTATCTCCTTTCATAAAATTTGGCCAAATACACGTAGAAACAATTTGGAAGAAATGCCAAGATATCAAAGTCAAAAAAATTGGATATAGGAAATATATTAATGAATTAGGATGGAGAGAATTTTCACATAGTTTAATTAATTACTTCCCACAAATGCTAAAGGGCAACCTTAGAAAAGATTTTGATAATTTTCCTTGGATTAAAAATGACAAATATCTTAAAGCTTGGAAAGCAGGCATGACAGGATACCCTATTGTTGATGCTGGGATGAGGGAACTGTATGAAACTGGATGGATGCATAATAGAGTGCGAATGATTGTTGCTTCTTTTCTTGTTAAGCATTTAAGAATTCATTGGATGGAGGGTGAAAAATATTTTAAAAATTGTTTAGTTGATTACAATGAAGCTAGTAACGTTGCCCAATGGCAATGGGTTGCAGGATGTGGTGCAGATGCGGCTCCTTACTTTAGAATCTTTAACCCTATTCTTCAAGGTGAAAAATTTGACAAAGATGGGATTTATACAAAGAAATGGGTTCCAGAACTAAAAAATATGCCTACTAAATTTTTATATAAACCATGGGAACTAGAAACTAAATACCAAGAACAGATCAAAGTAGTTGTAGGTGTCAACTATCCAAAACCAATTGTAGATCATGCTAAAGCAAGAAATGCTGCACTAGAGGCTTTTAAAACAATTAAGAAAAGTTAATTTCCTAAATAATGAAGAACAATCAATCTGTTTTGTTTCTCAATTCTATGCTCAAAAAGATATAATCCCTGCCAAGTTCCAAGTAATAACTCAGTATTTTTAACGCTTACAGATATTTGATTATTAGTTAACGCGGACTTAATATGTGCAGGCATGTCGTCTTTTCCCTCTGTTGTGTGGGTATAAAGTAAATTATCCATTGGTACGATCTTATTAAAAAAATTTATTAAATCAGTTTGAACATCTGGATCAGCATTCTCCTGAATGATTAAAGAAGCACTTGTGTGCTGAATGCTTATATTAATAATTCCATTATTGAATTCATTATCTTTGACCCATTTTTTTGTTTGGCTTGTAAATTCATACAAACTTGGGCCATTTGTACTCAATTCTAAATTAAAAAATTCTTGTCTCATGACTTATTATATTTGGTGGAAGTTAATTCATATAATCGGCTAATAGTTCTTTTAAATATTTTTTTTAAATCACCTGAAGAACTTAATAAATCTAATTGTAATTGTGAGGTTATCATCAGTGGTATATTTTTTTCATAAAGAATATCAATTAAAGTAATAAATCTTTGTTGCTGATTAGAATTACCGCTGTTAAAGATGGGAATATTTTCTATAACAATAAAATTACATACTTCCGCTATTTTTATATAATCCTCTGCTCCAATATTTTTAGAACATAATTCTTTAAAATCAAAACGTGCTATTCCATTAAAATAATTCTTAATACTAAACTTCCTGCTTTTAATAGTTAAGGTCATTTCTTTGTTAGATAAATTTTTAGTTATTTTTCTAAAAAATTTATTAAGTTTAAAATTAGTTTTTTCATTTAATGGATAAAAATATCTTTCATTTTTATTTTGCGCAGATTTTCTATAATCTTCTTCGATAATCAACTTTGCTTGATAACATCTTTCTTTCATTATTTTAATAAAGGGAAGAAATTGATCTCGTTGTAATCCATCTTTGTAAAGGTCATTTATTTTAGTATTTGATGAAAACAAGACTTTTATGTTCATATCAAATATTTTTTCAAATAAGCTGCTTAAAATCATTGCATCTACAATGTTGGTGACCTGAAACTCATCAAAATAAATTAATTTAGATTTACTTTTTAATTTTTTTACAAAATTATCTATAATATTTTCTTGTTTATTTTCTTGATTTTTAAATACAAAATCATGAAACCCAATCATAAACTCATTAAAGTGAAATCTTTGTTTAATTTTGTCAAAATTATTGTAAAAAAAATTTAATATCATGGTTTTACCTACACCTACATCACCCTGTAAATAAAACCCTGTTTTAAAATTTTGTTTTGTAAATATCTTTTTTAAAAGAGATTTATTAAAGTTCTGATTGTTAAATAAATTCAACTTTTCTATTAAATCTAATTGGTTAGGATTAATTTCTAAATTATTTTTCTTACAATAATTTAGAAATGATTTATTTAAATTCATTTTTTAGTTTTAAAGTCAATTCCATATTCTGATCTCGGACCCTTTCGCAACCCAAAAGGCCCTGAAAAAAATATTGTTAAAGGGTTTGTGCCTTTTTTGAGATCTACACGATGTAAATCATTTGCTGATCTAAAACCTATATACCCAGGAGACCTCCAAAACTTACCTTTTTTTGTAGTTTCCCAGTATCCACATCTTAATATAATCGTTATATAAGGAAATGTATGATTATGAACTCCTTTCCCGTGATCATCTGCTAACATTTCGTGTATCAAAATATTAAATGGAAACCATCTGGGTCTATGTCTTAATAAAACATAATATCTATTCATCCATGGTTTAGCTTCATTAAATTTTGGATGGGATGGACCTCTATCTAAAACAATTTTTTTACGTCCAAGTTTCTTCAGCAACTTTAGAAACATATTAATCAAATTTGGTAATAGAATTATCAGTAATAACGTATAAATTTTGATTAACTACCACCGGCCTAGAAATTTTATTATTGTCTATTTTTAATGTAGACTTAATTTTACCATTATTTATATCAATTATTAAAAGCTGACCACTATCTGTTGAAAGATAAATATTTTCAATTCCAACAATAAACCCACTAGGTTTAATTTTAGATCTTTTTTTATCTTTAAAATTACCGAATATGTCATTTGCTCTAATAATATTTCCTGAAATTTTTTCTATAACGATTAAATATCCCTCTATAGACACGGTAAATATAAAATTATTAATTATTGTAGGTCTTAAGTCTGAGTTTATTTCCTGCTTCCAATTTAAATTACCAGTTTTGATATCAATTGAAAAAAACTCGTTCTGATTATTTGAAAAAAATAATGTTTCTTTGTCAGCAACAATATCTGACATTTTTAAAAAGAAACCTGCATCATAACTATAATTACTTTGAGTTGGTATTTGCCATAATAAATCGCCAGTATTAATATCTACAGCACTTAAATCTCCTAAAGAATTATTAAAATAAATTATTTCTTTTACAATTACCAATGATAATTTTTTATGAGATCTTATTAATGAACTCTGAGTTTTATTATTCCAAATTTCTTTTCCGTCATTTAAAGAATATGCTCTTAATGTATTTTCAAAGTCTATTACGTACAACTTATTTTTATAAATTTTTATCTGGGAATTAAATGGTGCTGTATTTTTTTTTTCCCACAATAGATCTCCTGTATTAGTGTCTAGGGCATAAAGCTTTGCTACATTATCAGCAATAATTAAAATATTACTATTCTGTGCAAAAAATAAAATGGGGTTTTGTTTTATTTCAGATTTTGAATAATAATTTTTTTTCCATATTAAATTTGAGTTATAGTCAAAATTTAAAATATAACCTTTGTTATCAAAAAAAATAATGTTTTTTTGATTGAAGCTTATTTCAGGCTCGTATTGAGAAAAATTCTTAATTTTTTTAAACTTATATTTTAAAAAACTCTGAAGATTACCGTTGTAATTAGTTCTAGCATTATTATTATCAAAGCTCTGTAAATAACTACCGTTTGTAACTTTTGAATATAATCTTATTTTTAAGTTTGGATTAAACTCCTCACTTAATATTTCTTTTGCATTAAAAATCTCATTTATATTCTGTTGTTTTTCTTTTATTACTTTTTCTTTGTTCCATAGATTTGTTTTTTTCGGAAAAGAACATCCTGTGAATAAATAAAAAATTAATAATATTTTTAAGATGTTATTCACCAAGATCTCTATTAAGCCTTTTTTGTGATTCTATTCTAATGCCATTATTAGCGTTTGGTAATAATAAAATCTGATTAAAAAATTCTTTAGCTTTTTGTTTTTGATTTTTTGAATAAAAATATTCTGCTATTAAATACAAAGAATGAGACTTCCATACACTTTCAGAATTTATTATTGGGTTGAGTATTTGCAATAAATCATTTTCTGATGCAAAATCTGAATTAAATAGGGCTTTTTTATATATAATTAAATTTTTGATTTCCTCATCAAGATTTGTTTTATTTATTAATTCATCAAATAAAGTATTAATTTCATTTTTATTATCAATCAACTTATTGTCGATTAAAAAATATAGAGCTAACGGTGAATAAGTGGCATCATTTTCATTAATCAATTTAGTTAATTGATCAATTGTTATTTGTTTGTCTTCTGTCTTAAAATTTATTGTTGTTATGTTAAATTGATTTGCTAATTTTATTTTGTCTCTATCTTTCACTTCCTTCACTGAAAGAAATCCAATGATCACAACAAGTATAATTGAAAATCCTAATATAAGATTTTTTTTATTATTAATGAAAAAATTTTTAATTTTTTCAGCTCTTGTATTTGAATCTATAATTATAACTTCTTCATTCATAATTAAATCATATTCCTTAATACGTACTGAAGAATACCACCATTTTTATAATATTCTAATTCATTCTTGGTATCAATTCTGCAAAGTGTTTTAATCTTTTTGATGTCTCCTGACGCATATTTTATCTCAATCTGTACATGGTCTGATGGGTTCACACCTTCCTGAATATCAAGGACTGTAATTAACTCTGAACCAATTAAATTTAGATTGGTTCTATTATTTCCTTCTGTGAATTGAAGTGGTAATACACCCATACCAATTAAATTTGATCTATGAATTCTTTCAAAACTTTCTGCTATTACAACTTTTACTCCAAGCAATTTTGTTCCTTTCGCAGCCCAATCTCTAGATGATCCTGTGCCATATTCTTTTCCACCAATTACCACCAAATCAGTCCCTCTCCTTTTGTACTCTTCTACAGCGCTATAAACTGGCATGACTTTTTCTTCTGGATATAATTTTGTAAACCCACCTTCTGTACCAGGAGCCATCTCATTTTTTATTCTAATATTTGCAAATGTTCCTCTCATCATAACTTCATGGTTTCCTCTTCTAGACCCATAAGAATTATAATCTTTTGGCAGTATTTGATGTTCCATAAAATATTCTCCAGTAGGACTTTCTTTTTGAATATTTCCAGCTGGTGAAATATGATCTGTTGTTACCATATCGCCTAAAATTAGAAGTGGTCTGGCATCTTTGATAGGTTTGAAGCCTTCAGGTTTGTCAGGTAAATTTTCAAAGAAAGGTGGTTTTTTTACATAAGTTGATCCTGAATCCCAATTATAAATACTTGTGTTTTCAGTTTTGATTTCTTGCCATTGCTTAGGTCCTTCTGAAATATTTGAATATCTTTTAATAAACATTTCTGCATTCAGGGCTTCTCTTAAAGTATCTTCTATCTCTTTATTGGACGGCCAAATATCTTTTAAGAAAATATCTTTACCTTCTTTGCTTCTTCCTAATGGCTCATTATACAAATCAAACTCCATATGCCCTGCAAGAGCATAAGCCACAACAAGTGGAGGTGAAGCTAAGTAGTTTGCCTTAATATAGGGAGATATTCTCCCTTCAAAATTTCGATTACCAGACAATATTGATACAGCATATATATTTTCTTTTTCAATAGCTTTTACAATTTCATCAGGTAAAGGTCCTGAATTTCCTATACAAGTTGTGCAGCCATACCCTACTAAATTAAAACCTAATTTATCTAAAAACACATTTAATCCTGCTTTTGCTAAATAATCAGTTACTACTTGTGATCCGGGTGCTAATGAAGTTTTTACCCAAGGTTTTGTCTCTAAACCAAGTTCTACAGCTTTTTTTGCTAATAACCCGGCCCCAATTAGAACATTTGGGTTTGATGTGTTTGTGCATGAGGTGATTGCAGCAATTAATATTGATCCATCTTTAATTTCATAATCTGTTCCAGAAACTTTTGAGATACTTTTTTCTTTTCTCTCAGTTGCATCTTCTAAAACTTTTTTAAATCCTGTGGAAGCATCTGTTAATAAAACTTTATCTTGAGGTCTTTTAGGTCCTGAAATTGTCGGAACAATTGTCGACATATCTAATGATAATGTATCAGTAAACTCAATTCCATTACTGGCCCATAACCCCTGTTCTTTTGCATACTTTTCAACAATGTTAACTGTATTTTCATCTCTTCCTGAAAATCTTAAATATTTCAATGTTTCATCATCAATTGGAAAGAAACCACAAGTTGCTCCATATTCTGGGGCCATATTTGCAATAGTTGCTCTATCAGCAAGTGTTAAGTTTTTTAAACCTTCGCCATAAAACTCAACAAATTTTCCAACAACACTTTTGTCTCTTAACATTTTTACAACAGTTAGGACTAAGTCTGTAGCAGTTGTACCTTCAGGCATTTTGTTAGTTACCTCAAACCCAATCACTTCAGGTATTAACATTGAAATTGGCTGGCCTAACATTCCTGCTTCAGCTTCAATTCCACCTACACCCCAGCCAAGAACAGATAACCCATTAACCATAGTAGTGTGACTATCGGTACCAACTAATGTATCGGGAAATAGATAGTCCTCATCTTTAAATTTTTCTGACCAAACAACTTTTGATAGATATTCTAAATTAACCTGGTGACAAATTCCTGTTCCGGGAGGAACTATTCTAAAATTATTAAATGCCTGTTGGCCCCATTTTAAAAAAGAGTATCTTTCTCCATTTCTTTTAAATTCAATATCTACATTTTTTTCAAATGAGTCTGCATTTGCTGATTTATCTACTTGTACTGAGTGATCAATGACAAGATCAACTGCAGATAATGGATTAATAGTATTTGGGTCTTTATTTTTTTCTTTAACAGCTTCCCTCATGGCAGCAAGGTCAGCAACCGCTGGTATACCCGTATAATCTTGTAATAAAACTCTAGCTGGCCTGTAAGCTATTTCAGTTAATGATTTTTTTGTCTTTAACCATTCTTTAATTGCTTCTATTTGATTTTTAGTAACAGACAAATCATCTTCATATCTTAATAAATTTTCTAACAAAACTTTAAGTGATTTTGGAAGTTTCGAAATTCCATCTAAACCATTTTTTTCTGCTTCAGCTAAAGAATAATACTTATATTCACTATCATTGATACTAATAGACTTTAAAGAATTATAAGAATTTTTATTTCCTGGTTTCATTTAGTTTTAGATGTAGAATCCTATTATACAAACGATAAGTAGCAATGACATAGCATAATTAAATCGTTTAATAAAATTATTATTTGTAGCAAAATTCCTCAAAAATTTACCAAAAAGAGCCCATGTAGTAATACTTGTAAGGGCTGTTAAAGAGCAAACCACTATAACTGTTAAAGAGCTGTTTAAATAATCATCTTCTATTACAAATTTTGAAATTAGAGTAACTGCTGCCATTACTCCTTTAGGATTCAAAAATTGAAATACAAAAGTATCAATAAATTTTACTGGATTAATATTTTTACCTTCTTTAGATGACGTGGAAAATGAAATTTTATAAGCTAAATATAATAGAAAAAAAGTTCCTAATAATCTAATTACCTCTTGTATTGCTGGATACTTTATAAAAGTTGATATCAATGCAAAGTTGATCAAGATGACTAATACTGTATAGCCTAGCCAGACACCTAAAATTGAAGGTATTGTTTTTTTGATACCGAAATTAAAACCTGAAAAAGAAGCCACAGCATTATTTGGTCCAGGTGTGTAACCTAGTGAACAAGAAATCCCAATTAATAAAAATAACTCTGGATGCATAAAGATTAAGCTATAGGAAGACCGTTTCCAGATTCTTGAGATGGATGAACTAATATAACTTTTCCTTCTTTATCAATTGATCCTAAAATGAGAACTTGTGAAATAACACCTGCAATATTTTTTTCAGGAAAATTACAAATACCAATAACCTGTTTTCCTTTTAAATTTTCTTCATTGTAATAATGGGTTATTTGTGCAGAAGACTGCTTAATTCCAATTTCTTTTCCAAAATCTACCTTAATAACTAATGAGGGTTTCCTTGCTTTTTCATTTTTTTTTACAGAAACTACAGTGCCTACTCTAATATCTACTTTATCAAACACATCATAGGTTATTTGTTCTTTCATACATTTAATATATAATAAAACTTATTTATGAGTACAGAAAATACTTCAGATCAGTTATTTAATAACTCAGTTAAAATTTTAACCGATTTAATTGCTTTTAAAACCATTTCTGGAGAAGATAACAGCTCATTAATTAACTACTGTGATGAAATTTTAAAAAAACTGGGTGCAACGTCATTTAAGACTTTTGATGATGAGAAAAAAAGAGTTAATCTTTTTGCAACATTAAAAGCTAAACACCCTAGTGATAAAAAACCGATAATTTTATCTGGCCATACAGATGTAGTTCCAGTTTCAAAAGGATGGAGCACAGATCCATTTATAGCAACGATAAAAAATGACAAACTTTTCGGAAGAGGAGCTTGTGATATGAAAGGTTTCATTGCTTGTACACTTGCATTTGCACCAATTTATTCAAAAGCTAATTTGGACAGGGACATTCATTTTTCTTATACCTTTGATGAAGAAACTGCATGTATAGGAGCTCCAATTTTAATTGAAGAATTAAAAAAAAGAGGAGTTAAAGATGGTATTTGTATTATTGGTGAGCCAACAAATATGAAAATCATAGATGCACACAAAGGGTGCTATGAGTACACAACTTACTTTGAAGGTCTGGCTGGACACAGCTCTGCACCTCACAAAGGTGTGAGCGCAGTTGAATATGCCTCTAGATATGTAAATAAATTAATCGAATTAAGAGAAAAACTAAAAGAAAGAACTCCTAAAGACTCAATTTTTGACCCTCCACATTCTACTCTTTCAATAGGTGGAATTTTTGGTGGTATAGCACACAATGTAATTGCGGATAAATGTCATGTTAACTGGGAAACAAGACCGGTGATTAAAGAAGATGGTGTGTTCTTAAACTCAGAATTAGATAAATATGCAAATGAAGTGCTTTTGCCTGATATGAAAAAAGTTTTTTCAAACTCTTCCATTATAAAAAAAATTATTGGTGAAGTTACGGGGTTTGATAGAAATAAAAAATCTAATGCTTGTGAACTAGTTTCAAATCTAACTGGGGACAACACAAGAGAAGTTGTTTCTTTTGGAACCGAAGCAGGATTGTTTCAAGAAATAGGAATAAGTACTGTTGTTTGTGGGCCTGGTTCTATTGAGCAAGCTCATAAAATTGATGAATTTATAGTTCTTGATGAACTTAAAAAATGTTTAAGCCTGCTTGATGGTATTAAAAGACAATCTATTTCAAATTAATAAATTGTTAACTCTCTTAAATTAATTTATAATTTTTTATGCCTAAAAAAAATATTCGAGACATGATTGGATATGGTTCTAGGGAATTAAAAGTCGTGTGGCCTAATAATGCTCGTATAGCTGTTCAGATAGTTTTAAATTATGAAGAAGGAGCAGAAAGTTGCATTTTAAATGGTGACAAAAATTCAGAAATTTTTCTATCAGAAATTATAGGTGCTAAACCTATAAAAGGGAGACATATAAATATGGAGTCTCTTTATGAATATGGCTCAAGAGCAGGTTTCTGGAGGTTGCATAAATTATTCCAAGAAAAGAAAATTCCAATAACGATCTTTGGAGTGGGTATGGCTTTAGAGAAAAATCCAGAGATATGTAAAGCTATAAAAGATACAGGTTACGAGGTAGCATCCCACGGATGGAGATGGATTGATTATCAAAATATTAAAAAAACTGAAGAAAAGAAACACATGAAGCTTGCCATACAAACTCATAAACGGATATTTGGTGAAAGACCAAATGGTTGGTACGCGGGCAGATGCAGTCCTAACACTAGAGATTTAGTTATGGAGGAAGGTAACTTTTTATATGATAGTGACTCATATAGTGATGATTTACCTTATTGGGAAACTAGAGGTAAAAAGAAACAGTTAATCGTTCCTTATACACTTGATAATAACGATATGAGATTTGCTACCAGTCAAGGCTTCAATACAGGTGATCATTTTTTTACATACCTTAAAGACAGCTTTGATGCCTTATATGAAGAGGGAAAAACAAACCCTAAAATGATGTCGGTAGGATTACATTGTAGAATAATTGGAAAACCAGGAAGAATTCAATCTTTAAAAAAATTTTTAGATTATGTGTTAAAACATGAGGATGTGTGGTTATGCAAAAGAATTGATATAGCCAAACATTGGATTAAAAACTATTCTAACTAATGTCAAAAAAAATTATCTTCACAAATGGACTTATTGATTTAGCTCAACCTAGGTTGGGCTCTAAAGTTATATTTAAGACAGATGATTTTTTTGCCTCTGCAAATAGAATTATTGATCCCTCACCTGCGGTATTTAAAGAAGGGTTATTTGATAAAAATGGTAAATGGATGGATGGATGGGAGTCTAGAAGAAAAAGAACATCGGGACATGATTTTTTAATTATTAAACTTGGTAAATCAGGATCAATTAACAAAGTAGATGTAGATACTTCACATTTTAATGGAAATCAACCATCTATGATTTCACTGGAAGGTTGTTACTCAAAATCAAATAATATTAAAAACTTTAAATGGAAAACCTTCATTGGTAAAAAAAAAACAAAAACAAATAGTCACCATATATTTAAGTCTTCTTCTAAATCTATTTTTACACATATTAAATTAAATATATTTCCAGATGGTGGAGTTGCGAGGTTAAGACTTTATGGAAATATATCTAAAGAAAATAACAACCTTAGAAACAAAAAAATTAATTTAGCATCATTATTAAATGGCGCATCTGTTATAGCTTGTAACAATGAGCATTTTGGAAAAGCTGAAAATATTTTAGCCCCAGGAAAAGCCAAAAATATGGGTGATGGATGGGAAACAAGAAGAAGAAGAGATAAAGGTTTTGATTGGTTAATATTAAACTCTATTAAAGGTGATAAAATTGATAAAATTGAAATATCAACTCATCATTTTAAAGGTAATTATCCAAGTCATTGTTCTTTACAAGCTGCGTATATATCGGGTAAAAAATCTTCGTCTACTATTGTTAAAAGCTCAAATAAGTGGAAATTTTTATTGAACAAGACTAATTTATCTGCAAATAAAACTCATAAATTTATTAATAAATTAATGAAAAATAATAAAATTAATTTTATTAAAATAAATATTTTTCCAGATGGTGGAATTTCACGATTTAAAATTTTTGGCAAGGCGATTTAATGGAGATTACAATTAACCCCATACCTATTACAAAAGAAAATTTCTCTAAATTTGGAGATATGATTACAACGGCTGATATTAAACCGATTGAAATTAATGAAGGTTATGCCAAAAGATTTGATGGAATAGCTAACTTAAATACTTCAAAAAATAATGGGGAAACTACTATTTGTATTTTTTCTGCTCTAAAGCGATCTTTTCCAATGAAAATTGATATGATGGAAAAACATCCTTTGGGAAGTCAAGCTTTTATACCAATGAAGCAAACTACTTTTTTAGTACTTGTTGCACCAGAGGGCAATAAACCTGATCTTAATAAAATTGAAGCTTTTATCGTTCCTCCAGAAATAGGTGTCAATTACAATCCAGGTACTTGGCATTTTCCTCTAATAGCCACAGAAGATATGAATTTTTTAGTAGTCGATAGAAAAGGTTCTGGAGATAATCTTGTTATCGAAAATATAGAAAAAGAAGAAATAATCCTTAAATACTAAAACCCGCCGCAATAATGCGACGGGTCTTTTTTTAACTATAGAGTTGTTTTATGCTCTTTTAGATATGGCTAAATGAACTACAGCACCAAGTGATGCTCCAATTATCCAAGCATATCCTCCTCCACCACCTAAGTTAGCAAAGAAATCATCTAAACCTAAAATCAAGATGTTTGGCCATACAGAACCAACGGCGATGTAACCTGATAATATCCAAGCCAACATTCCCTTGTAGTTAAAGCCACCATTGTAATGATACTGTCCTCTAGAACTATCATCAAACAATGCGTCTACATCTATTTTTTCTTTTTTGATAATATAGTAATCAACCATCATAATACCAAATACTGGCGCTAGAATTGCCCCAAGTGTATTAACAAATGGAAATAAACCCATTTGCGTAATAACAGCAACCCACATTCCACCAATAATAAAACCAAAACCGGCTGTGATTAATCCACCTGTTTTAAAGTTAATTTTACTTGGCATTAAATTGGCTAAGTCATACGCAGGAGGTATAAAGTTTGCAACCATATTAATACCAACTGTCGCTGCAAAAAATGCAAATGCAGCAATAATTGTTAAACCTAAGTTGTCTACTTTAGCAACCATCTCTGTTGGACTTGCTACGTATTCACCAAAAATTGCGATCGTTCCACCGGTAATCATCAAAGTAATAAAAGAGAATAAAATTACGTTTCCTACTAGTCCCCATAGGTTACCTTTTCTCATTTCATCTTCATTTTTAACAAATCTAGCGAAATCACCAAAGTTAATTACTACTGCAGCAAAGTATCCCACCATAATTGAAAATACAGCTATGAAGGCTCCTATTGTTCCTAGACCTTCAAAGCCACCAGTTCGTTCTCCACCAGAAAATATAGTTCCTACTTCTGAAAAAAGTCCTCCACCAGCTTTAACCCAAATAACAATCATTAAAAAAATCATTACAGCATAAACTGCTGGTCCTGCAAAGTTTAAAAACTTCTTAATAAGATCTATGCCTTGCCAAAATAGATAAACTTGGAATGCTGATACAAATATGAAAGAAACCCACATTACACCTGTCATACCAAGAAGCATAACCTCACCTTCTATTCCTGTAACACCAGTAATTAAAAGTGCTACTGCAGTTGATGCAGCATAAGTTTGCGCTCCATACCAAAACATTGCAACAAGACCTCTAGCCATTGCTGGAAAGTTTGCTCCAAATACACCCATAC
>Ga0209709_10002581_pt1 | contig 15653 bp, 19 predicted proteins | sample ArcticOcean_MG_C_2_FD_187435 | JGI IMG/M metagenome (GOLD analysis project Ga0209709, IMG submission 187435) | Marine microbial communities from western Arctic Ocean - ArcticOcean_MG_CB4_136 (SPAdes) (version 2) | ecosystem: Environmental > Aquatic > Marine > Oceanic | place: Arctic Ocean... | reverse complement strand
TTAGCTAATGAGTTATAGTTTTGAATATATTGATATTATTCTTCTGGCGATGATTGCTGGTTTTATTTTTCTTCGTCTAAGAGGAATACTTGGTAAAAAAACTGGTTTTGAAGGAAAAATACCATCACAATTTGAAAAAGAATTTCAAAAAATAAAAATAAACCCAAAACCAATCAATGAAAATTTTGATGAAGAGAGACAAAAAGTATTTTTAAAAGGTGCAGAAATTGCATACGAAACAATTATTACAGATTTTAGTGATAGTGATAATAAGTTGATAGCCAGTAAATCTCTTTTGAGTAAAAAAATTCATGATCAATTTAAAGAAGCTCTTTTAGATAGAGAAAATAAAGGTCATTTTGCAGAAATAACTTTTATAGGAATTAAGTCAGCTGCTGTTAAGACTCATAAAAAAATAGAAGATAGCCTGGAGGTTACAGTAGATTTTGTTAGTGAAATTATAACTTGCATAAAAGATAAAGATAAAAAAATAATTTCTGGAGATGGTGAAAAAATTAAGACAGTTTATGATACGTGGGTTTTTTCAAAAGATATAAAATCTGCTAACCCTAACTGGCTACTGATTGATACTGTTACATAATTGATTAAAAAAATTTCAAATAAAGATTGGGAAAATTTTCTAAAAAACAAAAAACCCTCGTCCAGCAAAGATGTTGCTAAAAAAAAATATTTAAACAATACAAAAATTATAGAAATTTTAGATAAAGATAAACAAGACTGGGAAAATTTCTTAAAAAATAATGAGAAAATGCCCAATAAAGATTTTGTAAATTAAAAAAAATATAAGATTTGAAAAATAAAAAAAATAGATCTCCATGGTCACACCATTGAAGAGGCAAACAGAGCTGTAGGACAATTTATTCAAAAATGTTTCGATGAAAGTGTCACTAAAATTATAGTGATTACAGGGAAAGGCCTTAGATCTAAAAATATTGAGAACCCCTATCTTTCAAAAGATTTAAGTATTTTAAAGTATTCAGTTCCAGAATTTATTGAATCGAATCTAAGTTTAGCAAAAATGATTATAGAAATTACAGATGCAAAGATTGAAGATGGCGGAGGGGGTGCTTTTTACATTTATCTTAAAAATAAATTTAAAATAAAGTAATTTACTAAAGAATAAATTTAGATAAATCTGTATCCTTAACAAGTTCATCTAGATTTTGTTTAACATATTCAGAATCAATTACAATTTTTTCACCCGCTCTATCTGTTGCCGTGAAACTGATATCGTCTAAAATTCTTTCAATAATAGTATGTAATCTTCTTGCACCAATATTTTCTACAGTTGCGTTAACTTCTGATGCCATATTTGCAATAGCATCTATTCCATCTTCAGAAAATTCTAACTCTACATTTTCAGTTTTTAAGAGAGCCACATATTGTTTGATTAAACTATAATCTGGCTCTTTAAGAATTCTTTTAAAGTCATCGCTTGTTAAAGCTTCAAGCTCAACTCTTATTGGAAGTCTGCCTTGTAGCTCTGGGAGTAAATCAGAAGGTTTTGCAAGCTGGAATGCTCCTGATGCAATAAATAAGATATGATCAGTTTTAATTGTACCATATTTTGTACTCACAGTTGTTCCTTCAATTAAAGGAAGCAAATCTCTTTGCACCCCTTCCCTAGAAACATCTCCACCCGATCTATCTGTTCTCCCTGAAATTTTATCTATTTCATCTAAAAAAACTATTCCATTATTTTCAGTTGAATCTTTTGCTGATTTTATAATCTTATCCTCTTCTATTAACTTGTCAGCTTCATCATTAATTAAAATTTCATGAGATTCTTTGACAGTCATTTTCTTTTTCTTCTGTTTATTTCCAACAGATTTTCCGATCATCTCACCAATATTTATCATCCCAATGTTTGCCCCAGGCATTCCAGGAATTTCAAAAGAAGCTTGGGAGTTGCTGTCATTTATTGCTATTTCAATTTCATTGTCGTCTAAGTCACCATCCCTTAACCTTTTTCTAAAACTTTCTCTTGTAGCAAGACTTGCTTTATTTCCAACTACTGCATCTAAAACTTTTTCTTCTGCTAACTTCTGGGCCTTAGCATGAACCTCTTTTCTTTTCTTTACTTTTTCCATTGCAATTGCAATTTCAAGAAGATCCCTTATAATTTGTTCAACATCTCTTCCGACATACCCAACTTCTGTAAATCTTGTTGCTTCAACTTTTACGAAAGGTGCTTCTGCTAACTTAGATAGTCTTCTAGAAATTTCTGTTTTACCAACTCCTGTTGGTCCGATCATTAAGATATTTTTTGGCAAAACTTCATTTTTCATTTCACCTTTTAAAGCCTGTCTTCTCCATCTATTTCTTAAGGCGATAGCAACTGCTTTTTTAGCTTTATTTTGCCCAACAACGTATCTATCTAATTCAGAAACTATTTCTCTAGGAGATAAAGAGCTGACTAAAGAGCTATCTTTATTTTTATTTTTTTCTTTTGGAAAAGGCGTAACGTTTGAATCTTTCATTAAATTTTTTCAATTTTTATATTATCATTGGTAAATACACATATTTCAGAAGCAACTTTAATCGCTTTTCTTGCAACTTCTTCTGCACTTAAATCTGTATCCAATAAAACTTTAGCAGCAGCTAAAGCATAATTTCCACCAGAGCCTATGCCTATAGCATCGCCCTCTGGTTCTAAAACATCACCAGTACCAGAAATTATAAAACTATTTTCTTTATCTCCAACAGCCATTAAAGCTTCTAGTCTTCTTAAATATTTATCAGTCCTCCAGTCTTTTGCTAACTCAACAGCTGCTCTAGGTAAGTTTCCAGCATGTTTTTCAAGTTTTGCCTCAAGCCTTTCAAATAAAGTTAAAGCATCAGCTGTTGACCCAGCAAAACCAGCAATTACATTTCTTTTTTCAATCTTTCTAACTTTTGCAGCAGTGCTTTTTATAACCGTGTTACCCATGCTAACTTGGCCATCTCCAGCTACCACTACTTCATTATTTTTTCTAATTAGTACTATTGTAGTCATGAATTATAGATGGATATTAATTTTTATTCTTCAAGTAGTGGATTACAAATATTGATATATTTCAACAATCTCTATATAGGTATTTAATATTATGAGCAGAATAGGTAAAGTTTCCAGAAAAACTAAAGAAACAAGCATCAGTGTCGAAGTTAATATTGACGGTAAAGGTCATTATAAAATTGATACTGGAATAGGTTTCTTAGATCATATGCTTGAACAGCTATCAAAGCATTCACTTATTGATTTAAAAGTTAAAGCAAAAGGTGACACTCATATCGATCTTCACCACACAACAGAAGATACTGGAATAGCGATAGGTGAGGCTTTAAAGAAAGCCCTAAAAAATTTTGCAGGAATTAGAAGGTATGCACACGCAATGATTCCAATGGATGAAACATTAACAAGGGTTGCAATTGATGTTTCAAATAGACCTTATTTAATATGGAAGGTTAAATTAAAAGTAGAAAGACTTGGAGAGATGGATACAGAGCTTTTTAAAGAATGGTTTCAAGCATTTTCTCAATCAGCAGGAATAACGTTACATATGGAAAATATTTATGGAGATAATAGTCACCACATAATTGAATCTTGTTTTAAAGCTCTAGCGAGGTCGTTGAGAACAGCACTAGAAATAGATCCTAGAAATAAAAAGAGCATTCCATCAACTAAAGGCTCACTATAAGTTTAATGAATGTCGCAATTGTTGATTATAGTTCAGGAAACATCAGCTCTGTAATAAATTCTTTTAAAGAAGTCGCTAAAGACAAAGTTAATATTGAAGTGACTTCGGATTTAAATAAGATTAAATCAAGCGACAAAGTGGTTTTACCAGGTCAGGGATCATTTAAGAGCTGTATTGATGCATTGAATAGCGTAAATGGCTTAGTAGAGACACTCAATGAGTTAGTAATCACTAACAAAAAACCTCTTCTTGGAATTTGTGTTGGCTTACAGATGTTTGCAGATATTGGTTATGAGGAAATTGAAACAAAAGGTCTAGGTTGGATTTCGGGAAAAGTATCAAAGATCGATAATCAAAATGATAAATTCAAACTTCCACATATTGGTTGGAATGAAATTAGTATTATTAAAGAAAGCAAGATTTTTAAAGATATAAAAAATAAATCACACATGTATTTTGTACACAGCTATGAATTTATTCCAGAAGATAAAAATGTAATTTCAGCAATAACAGATTATTCATCAAATATTGTTTGTTCTGTTGAAAAGGAAAACATTTTTGGAACTCAATTTCACCCTGAAAAGAGTGATAAAATTGGATTACAAATAATAAAAAACTTTATGAATTTATAAAATGAAAATTTTTCCAGCTATAGATATTAAAGAAAAGAAATGTGTGAGATTAATCAAAGGAGACTTTAATAATAAAACTGAATATGAAATTTTGCCAGTTGATCAAGCTGGTAAGTATAAAGATTATGGTTTTAAAAATCTACACATTGTTGATTTAGATGGTGCCTTAATTGGAGAAACAGTTAACTCGGATGTTATTAAAGAAATAGCTCATAAATTTGATTTAAAAATTGAAGTAGGTGGAGGCATTAGAACCATTGATAGTATTCAAAAATATATAGACGTAGGAGTTGAGAAAGTTATTTTAGGAAGTGCAGCTATAAAAGATAAGAATTTTTTAAAAGAAGCATGTCAAAAATTTCCAAATAAAATTGCATTAGGTTTGGATGCTAAAGATGGATATTTGTCAGTTTCAGGATGGAAAGAAAATTCTAATCAACTTACTTTAGATTTTTTAAAAGAAGTGAATGATTATGGTGCTAGTAGATTAATTTATACCGACATAAATAGAGATGGCACCAAACAAAGTCCTAATTTTGAAGAAACAACCAATGTTGCTGATGTTTCTAATTGCCCAGTAATTATTTCTGGAGGTGTGTCTTCAATTGAAGATATTAAAAAAGCAAAAGGTTTAAAAAATATTGAAGGAATAATAGTTGGTAAAGCCATATATGATGGTGATATTAAATTAGATGAATTAGTGAAAGAAATAGATGCTTAAAAATAGAATTATTCCATGTCTAGATGTTAAAAATGGCAGAGTAGTTAAGGGAATTAATTTTGTAAATTTAAAAGATGCCGGTGATCCAGTTGAGCAAGCTAAAATTTATAGTGATGGTGGTGCTGATGAAATTTGTTTTTTAGACATTACTGCCTCTAATGAAAATAGAAATATAATTTATGATGTCGTTGAAAGAACATCTAAAAAATGTTTTGTACCCTTAACAGTTGGTGGAGGGGTTAGAGGTGTTGATGATATTAACAAATTATTAAATAGTGGGGCAGATAAAGTTTCAATTAACACTGCAGCAGTTCATAATCCTGAAGTGATAATTGAAAGTTCAAAAAAATTTGGATCACAGTGCATCGTCGTTGCAATAGATGCTAAAAAAAATGGTAATAAATGGGAGGTTTTTACTCATGGTGGGAGAAACAACTCAAATCTAGATGCAATAGAATTTGCAAAAAAAATGGAAGATAGTGGAGCAGGAGAATTACTAGTTACATCCATGGATAGAGATGGGACTCAAATTGGTTATGATAATGAACTAATGTTAAAAATATCTTCGACAGTTAATATACCTGTGATTGCTTCAGGTGGAGTGGGTAACCTGGATCATCTAGTGGATGGTATAAAATTAGGAAATGCTAGTGCAGTACTAGCAGCTTCAATTTTTCATTATGGAACACACTCAATTAATGAAGCTAAACAATATTTGAATTCAAAAGGAATTCCCGTTAGAATTTAGTATGTCAGAAAATCTAATAAATTTAGTAAATACAATTAGAGGCAGAAAAAATAAGGATGAAGATAAATCTTATACTTCATCACTATTATCGGGTGGTTTGTCTAAATGCATAGATAAAATGGAAGAAGAATTTAATGAGCTTAAAGAAGCTTTAAATGACAGTTCTAATATAGTGCATGAAGCAGCAGATACAATTTATCACATACTAGTTACACTAGAAGCTGCTGATATTAAATTTGAAGATGTCTTGAAAGAATTAGAAAACAGGAAAAAACAATCAGGTATTGAAGAAAAGAACAATAGATAATGAGTTACGACAAAAATAATATTTTTGCAAAGATTTTGAGAAAAGAAATTCCATGTAAAAAAATATTTGAAGATGATTATGTTCTTTCTTTTCATGACATCAATCCTCAAAAAAAAATTCATGCACTGGTTATACCAAAAGGTGATTATATTGATTTAGATGATTTTAATAATAGAGCTTCAGATCAAGAGATAGTTGCGTTAAGCAAAGCCATTACAGAAGTTTCAAAAATATTAGGTATATCAATAGATACAGGTAAAGGTTACAGAGCTTTAACAAATTTGAGTGAACATGGCGGTCAAGAGGTTCTACATTTACACTTCCATTTATTTGGAGGAGAAAAAATTGGAAAAATGGTTGAGTGACAGAAAAAATTTATCGAAATTATTTAGAGATAAAATCTCTTGATGAATTAAAGGAAGTTAAAGAACCGTCAAAAGACTACTTTGTAGAGCTTGCCGACCCAAAAGATTTTCAATTAAATAAATTTTTCTATAAAAATATTGGTAAAAATTTCCATTGGATTGACAGGCTTATTTGGACAGACTTAAACTGGATAGATTATATCTCCAATGATCAGTTATTTACTTATATTATTAAAGACAAAAGTGAAATAGCTGGCTATTTTGAATTGCTATTTAACAAACAAAGCAAAGAAGCAGAAATTGTTTATTTTGGAATTTTGCAAGAATATTATGGGAAAAAATTAGGTGGATACTTGCTAAGTGAGGCAATTAAAAATTCATTTAATCTAGGTTGTGAAAGAGTTTGGGTTCATACCTGTTCTTTAGATCACAAAAATGCGTTAAAAAATTATTTAGCAAGAGGTATGAAAAATTTTAAATCTGAAACTTTAATTAGATAAATACTTAATTATTTATTGGTAAAATAAAAATTTCCTGATTTATTTTTTGATTTATTTTAACAGATGAAATGAATGTAACAGACAAATTTTGATAAATATCTTCAGTTTGCCAGCCAATTAAGTTTAAATTTTTCTTATCAAAGAAAATATTAATTTCATTATTATTTTGAAGAATTTTAAAATTTATGAATTTACCATCAATTTCTTTAGGTTCCAATATATTCATTTTGGATATTAAGTATTCCTTATCTAGCAAGAATGCCAGAGGTGTTTTACTAAGTGAGTAAGTATAATAATTTTTACTGTGTTTATTCTTAATTACCAAAGACTTGCCATTTGACACTATAATTTTTTTATTAGAGTTATTATATTCACACCAAATTTTTTTTGGATATTTTATAATACATTTTCCATTTTCACTTTTATCATTAATAGTTTGAATAAAATTAAAACTTAAATTATTAGTAATTTGCATTTGAGAAATTATATTTTTTTTTGTTGAAGAAAAAACAGGGCTATAAAAATTTAATATAAAAAATATTACTAAAAATTTAAACATTACAGGATATCTCTTTTACCAACATGGTTTGCCTTACTTACAATTCCTTCAGCCTCCATCGTATCAACAATTCTTGCAGCTCTATTATATCCTATCTGTAATTTTCTTTGTAAAAAGGAAGTTGAGGCTTTACCTTCGGATCTAATAATGTCTAATGCTGCTTGATATAGTTCATCCTTATCACTCGAGCCCAATTTATTTTCACTAATTTCCTTTTCATCTGCAAAACTTAATATTTCGTCAATATAGTCTGGTTCTGCTTGATCTCTTAAATAATTGTTAACTTTTTCAATTTCACTTTCTGAAACAAAAGGTGCATGAATTCTAACTATTCGATTAGCAGAGGACATATAAAGCATATCACCTTTACCCAATAATTGTTCTGCGCCTTGTTCTCCCAAGATTGTTCTACTGTCTATCTTTGAAGTTACCTGGAACGATATCCTTGTGGGGAAATTTGCTTTAATTGTACCTGTAATAACATCAACACTAGGCCTTTGAGTAGCCATTATGATGTGAATGCCGGCAGCTCTTGCCATCTGAGAAAGTTTTTGTATATAGTTTTCTATTTCTTTGCCAGCAACAAGCATCAAGTCAGACATTTCATCAACTACAACGACTATATATGGCATGGCTAAAGCATGTTTTGAATTATATCCATCTATATTACGAACGCCCTCTTTGGTCATAAGTCTGTATCGATTTTCCATTTCTTTAACAACCCAACCCAATACGGAGGCAGCCTTTTTAGCCTCGGTAATAACCGGGCAAAGCAAGTGAGGTATACCCTCATAAGTTGATAATTCTAACATTTTAGGATCAATTAAAATAAACTTACATTTATCCGGAGTGTGTCTGTAAAGAAGAGAAAGAATAATAGTATTGATACAAACAGATTTCCCTGATCCTGTAGTTCCAGCTATTAATAAATGAGGCATTGAGGCTAAATCTCCTACAACTGGAATACCTGAAATATTTTTCCCTAGAGCTATTGGCAGCCTGATATCTTTTTTTACAAAATCACTATTTGAAAGAATTTCGCTAAGATAAACATTTTCTCTGGTTGAGTTAGGCAACTCAATACCAATGGTACTTCTTCCAGGTATCGTAGCAATTCTAGCAGACTCAGAACTTGTGTTTCTTGCAATATCGTCTGAAAGATTAATAATTTTTGAAACCTTAACACCAGCAGCTGGTTCAAATTCGTTTAATGTTACGACAGGTCCATGACTAACTTTTTTAATAGAACCGCTAACACCAAAGTCTAAAAGAATCTTTTCTAAAAATTCACTATCAATATAGTCATCATCTCTTAGTTTTCCTCTATCTTTATTTGTTGGAATTTTTAATAAATCAATAAAAGGTAATTTAAATTTTATTTTTTTATTGTCAGTCCTATTTTCATTTTTTATAAAAGGTAAATCTTCTTGAATTAGACTTTTGATGTCGTCCTGTGCTATAAACTCATTAATTATTTCATTTTCATTAGTATAACTTTTTTCTTTTTTAGAAAATAAAAATTTTAAAACATTTTTAATAACTTTATAAAAAGTCTTCATTTTAAAATGAATACTAATTAAAAAAAAAATTAAAACTGATAGTATAAGAACATAATAAAAAATTTGAGAATTGATATTAACTATAGAATTTAAAAAAGTTGTTTCTAAATATTTTCCAATAAAGCCACCATTGCCGTTAATATAAAGTTTGAATGCAACAGGATAAAAAAAAGAAAAAAATAAAGAACCGAGTAGAGAATAGAAGATAGTAAAAAAAATATTTTCTATTATAAGAAAAATTTTTTTATTTATAATAACATTAACTCCAGAGAATATAAGGCTGAAAGGAATTAATAGAGCTATCAACCCAAAAGATTGAAAAAAAATATCAGCAGTAAAACTTCCATGAAACCCAAGAATATTTTTAATTTCAGTGTTATTTGGAAATATAAAGTTAGGATCTTCGGAGGAAAAACTAATTAACGAAGCTAACAATAAGATTCCAGTTATTAGAATGGCTACACCAATAATTTCAATAATTCTATTTATGCTAAAATCCTTTGCATTATTGGCTAATTTTTTTAATTTCATAAAATAATGAATCTAATTAATCACTTTGTATCATCTAATTTTTATTGTTAAAATTAAAAATTATTATGAATATCTGTATTATAGGAGGTGGACTTACCAGTCTATCTTTAGCCAAAAATCTTATAAATAAAAAAATAAATGTTCATTTCTATTATAAAAATACAATTAAAAAATTATCGTCAAGTAGGACGATAGGAATATCTAAAAATAATTTAAAATTTTTCAAAAAAGAAATTTTTAATATCCCAAAAAAAAATTATTGGGAAATAAAAAAAATAGAAATTTATTTAGAAAAATTAGTAAAAGAAAATCAATTAAGATTTGAAAATGAAAATAACAATTTATTTTATATGGTAAAAAATGATGATCTCTATGAATCAATAAGAAGTAAAACATTCAAAAATAAATTCTTTAAAAGATATATTATAAAAAACGATTCTTTTCATATAAATATGATAAAAAAAAAATATGATTTAATAATTAACTGTGATTTAAATAATTTTTTATCAAAGAAATATTTTACCAAAAAAATTAATAAGAATTACAATAATCTTGCATACACAACAATTATAAAACATAAAAAAATAAAAAATAATATTGCAACTCAGATTTTTACAAAAAGTGGTCCTATTGCATTTTTACCTCTTTCAAATAATGAAACTTCGATAGTATGTTCGCTAGATGTTAAAAAAAGAAAATATAATGATAAAGAAGTTTTAGATTTAATAAGTAAAAATAATCTGAAATATAAAATTAAAAAAATACTCAAATTAAGCAGCTTTAAGCTAAGCTCATCTAATTTAAGAAAATATTACCATCAAAATATTTTAGCGTTTGGTGATTTACTTCATAGAATACACCCCCTAGCTGGACAAGGCTTTAATATGAATATTAGGGATATTAAGATTTTATCAGAAACTATTCAGGAAAGAATAGATCTTGGAATGCAATTAGATTCATCAATATTAAATGATTTTGAAAAAAAAACAAAAAGTAAAAATTTTATTTTTTCTAGTGGGATAGATTTTATTTACGAAATATTCAATATAGAGAAGCAAAGAAATAATATAAGTTTTAACAAGATCTTAAAAACTATCTTAAAAAATAAAAAATTAAATAATTTATTTATTAAACTTGCAGATAGAGGGTTAAATTTCTAAATATTATTGTACAGTCGTATTGTCAAAATTATCATAAGTATAAGTATTTAATATTTCGGCAATTTTATTTTTTCTCATTTCTAAATTTTGACTTTCTAATAAAATCTGTTTTTCTTCAAGTGAAAAGGGAGAAGCCATAGCTAAAGCATTTATAGTTTCATTCAAATTTTGTGTTTCAAGAGATTTCCAATTAATTATGTATCCTTTTTTTTCAAATAATAATTTCAAATCTTTGAAAATAAACTTAAGGTCAGAAAACTTTAATTCATTTTTTTTTATAATCAAATCATCATGATATTCATCATAATTAATTTCACATTCACGGTAAGGTTTGTTATTTTTAAGCTCTTCAGTAATTTTAAAACGTATTAACCCACCAAGGTTAATTAGACATCTACCATCAGCCGTTTCTTTAAAGTTGGTGACTTCTCCCAAGCAGCCAACTTGATGAAGGTCTGGAATAGAATTTAAGTTATTGTTTTTAGGCTGAATCAAGCCTATTAATTTATTAGTTTTCATGCAGTCTTTGACCATTTCCACATATCTTGCTTCAAAAATATTTAGGGGTACAGTTGTATGAGGGAATATAATAAAATCACTTAGCGGAAAAATAGGTATTATTTTAGGTAGAGTATCTTTAGAAATCATAAACTACATATAAGTCATTTATTCAAATATTTATAGATTTTAATATAAAATTAAATCTTTTTAAAAACTATTTTTTGTTTGAATATTGCTTCGATTATTGAAGAAAATAGAATTGTTGAAATTAATGTATTTCCTAAAAATGGTAGTGCTAATGTATAGCAATTAATCAGACCTTGAAAATTATAACCATAACTCCCTAGGGACCACACACCAAAATTTGTAACTATATAGAATATAAACACACCAGATAATGCCCCTCCAATTCTACTAAAGATATTAGAGATAAAAAACCTAGATCCAAGCCCAATTAAAATTATACTACCCCAAGTAAAGAGAGTAATCCCATGAAAACCAATAACTAAGTCAGTTAATACAAAACTTATTAATAATGTTGGTAAATACCTAATTCCTAATAGTGCTGGCACATAAAAACTTAATGCAAGTAAACTTGTAAAATTAGGTGGATGAGGAATAAAACGACTTGCTGCTAAAGCAGCAAAAATGCCAATAGAAATTTTTAAATAATTCATTTAAGTTATTTTAATAGCAAGGTAATTAATTACAAGACTAATGTTTATGATTCCACAATTAATCACCATTACTTTAAATTAGTATGCTTTTTTTAAACCAATATTTATTGTTCTTGGTGTTCCAGAATAATTTAATGCATCTTCATAAAATTTATCAAACACATTTTTAAGTGAGAAGTCTAACCTATACCCCTCACTAAGTTTATAAGAACTTGTTAAATCTACTAAAAAATATTCATCAAGAATTTGATCTTTAAAACTGTAATCGGTTCCACCATAATCTCTAGTTCGTCCTTTATATGTTAATAATAATGAGCTATTCAGATCTTTGTTAAATTGATAATCAATCATTGAACTAAAAGCATGCAAAGGTACTCGAACCATGGCACTATCAATAGGTCCATTGCTATTATCAAGACAAGATGTGTATCCATATATATCCTTTAATGGCTTATCACAATCCATACCTGAATAAGACTTTGTCAATGTGTAGTTAAAGCCAATATTTAATTTTTTATTATCAGTCCAGTTTGCAGCTAGCTCAATTCCTTTGCTCGTATTTTCTGCACCCTCTACATTGTCCTGATAAGCGGTAATGTTTGATCCCATTATTGGATCCTCAACAATAATATCAAAGTAAGTAATATTAAAACCCAGATCTAAATTATCAAAATAAGTTTCATAGCCAATATCAAAACTTCTAGTCTTCTCAGCATGTATCTGATCCCCAGCATTATTTGTCCATCCATATTCGCCAGATTCATATAAAGCTGGAAATAGAAACCCAGTTCCATAAGATGATCTAATCTTGCTATTACCACTTAGACCATAAGCTCCTGTAACTCTGTATGATTGTTCGTTTCCAGAGGTGCTGTGTATATCGTTTCTAGCTCCAATAGTTGCATAGATATTTTCATATGGTCTAAATTGATAATCAACATACTGTGAATGAATTTCTTCATCATGGGTTTTATTTTTCCCTGGGTCTGTAGGATATTTTGCTTTAAAAAACTCTGCATCAGATCCATAAATCATTTTACTATCTAGGTTAAGATTGTATTCACCCAAATAAGTAAACATATCTTTATAACCTTCATAAGTGTTGTCTCTACCAGTATATTTGACTACATTTCTAGATGTAACAGACTTATTAAATCCAAAAGTATTCTTGTAGTTGTTATTAGTATTTTTAAATTTAAAGCTATAGTGAGCTTCAAGATTATCTGATGAATTTAACGTATCATCTCGTCCATTTGTAGGTTCATCATATTTTAAATAACTATCTTTTAAAGTTAGAGAATTTTCGAATATAGTATTTTCTGAAATTTTATAACCATAATTTGCTGTTAGACTATTGTTCTCATAAGGATCATTTTCATTATCATTGCTCATGGCTGAGATACCATCGGTTGAATAATAATTAAAACCAACAAAATAATTTTGTTTTTCATCTGCTCCATCAACTGAATAAAAAACATCTTTCGTATTATTTTCACCTGTTCTAACAGCAGTATTTTGATGTTTACCTAATCTACCTTTTTTAGTAAAAATATTGATTGTTCCACCAACAGCACTATTACCGTAAAGTGAACTTTGACTGCCTTTCAAAATTTCAATTCTATCAATTGAGTCTTTAAGTAAACCCTCAGCATAAAATGCATTATCAGGAGTTGATGGATCATACATTTTTACTCCATCTATATAAATGGTAGAATAACGTTTAGGTAATCCCCTCATTTGAATACCAGAGTTTGTTCCTTTTCCACCTAACTGAAAAATATTTAAACCTTGAGCTTCACTCTCTAAAAAGTCAGTTAAAAACGATTCTGAGGAACTTTCAATCGTATCTGAATCTATAATGGTAATCTGACTACCAACAGAACTATATGATTGAGGAGTTTTACCAGCAGAAATTACAATTACAGGAATTTCTTTTGAAAAAATAGAGGTTGAAAATAAAACAAAACATAAAAATAAAAACGTTCTTAACATCATTTGGCACATCCATTGTTAAGCTTCATAAAAAATATGAAACTTTATTAATTAATGCCGATGCTAATTTAAATTGTAGAACTAGACTTTTCCTGGCCATCGTTCAACAGCGGGCTACATTGTGTGGCGCTCGGACTTTACCGTTGCAGGAACAGCTAATGATTTTCACATTATTCCCCACTAAATATCAATGTACTTTTTTAATTATACCAATATATCAAGTGTGTCAATAATTTTACTTAATAGATATTGAGCAAATTAAAGCTTTTCAAATAATGAAAAATCACAACTATACTAAAAAATATTTAATTAATATATAAAATTTAAAGAGTGTTTTAAGAAAATTAACAAAAATAAATATACAGATGATAATAGGTGAGATTATAGTTACAGATAATATTAAAAAAAGTTATTTTCAACAAAAAGATTTAATTGATCGTTTGTCTAAAAAAAATAATAAATTTTACTATATAAACTGTTATAATTTATTTAATAAAAAAAATTTTGTTAATTATAAATCTTGTAAAAATAAAAAAATAATATTTTATAATCCAAAAAGTATTAAAGAATTAGATAATTTTTTAAGTAAGAATCAAATTTTTTTGATAAACAATGTTTCACCAAAACTATATTACTTAAAGATTCATCTGCTGTTAAATAAAAAAAATATCTTTCAAGTATCATTTGACAATCTTGGAACATTAGGGAGTTATTATGTTGATAATTGGAAGAATGTTAATTTAAATAGAAAAATTTACTTTTTATATACTAAAAGGTTTGCTTTTTTTATCTATAGATTGTTAATTATATTTGGTTTTATTAAAACAATAGACATATTATATTTAGCAAGAAAAGATGCTTTTCAAAAGTATTCACTAAGCTTTTTTAGAAAATTACCATTTCATAAGCGATATAAAAGAATAATTTCTACAAAACCAAGACATATAAACTTTAATAAAAAAAGGCAATCAGAAGAATTTATCACTTATATAGATATGAATTTTAATCATGGTGATATTTCGAACGAAAGTGGAAGATCTTCAAAAAAAATTAATAAAAACGCAAAAAAAATTTTTTTAAAAGATTTGAAAAATTATCTTTTTTATCTTGAACAAAAATTGAAAAAGAAAGTGGTATTATGTCTTCACCCAACTTCAAATAAATTAAAATACCAAAAAATATTTAAAGAATTTAAAGTAGTAAAATATAAAACAGATACTTATCTATTAAAATCTTATTTAGTAATATTTCATGAATCTAGTATTATAAATCATGCCATTCTTATCAAAAAGAAAATAATCCAATTATTAACAAAAAATTTAGGATCATATTTTTATGCAAAAACAAAAATATTTAGTAAAAATTTTAATTTTGTAACACATGATTTAGAAAAACCTCAACCACCAATAAATAAATCATTTATCAACCAATTAAATTTAAAGGTTAGAAATCAACAAAAATCTTTAAATAAATTATACTTTCTTAATAAAGGAACAAAATCCGTTTATGATTTAATTACTTATGAAATAAATTTATTAAGAAAAAATAAGATTAATCTTTAAATTTAACTTAAAAATTTTTTTAAGACCTTTTCAAATTGTTTAATTGTAGCCTTCATTTAAAAGTGGTTTTGACATTTTATATTAAATTTTTATTATTTATTAAAATTTTTTTTAAAAGCTTCATAATGTTTTTCCCCGTGG
>Ga0209709_10002580_pt1 | contig 15654 bp, 16 predicted proteins | sample ArcticOcean_MG_C_2_FD_187435 | JGI IMG/M metagenome (GOLD analysis project Ga0209709, IMG submission 187435) | Marine microbial communities from western Arctic Ocean - ArcticOcean_MG_CB4_136 (SPAdes) (version 2) | ecosystem: Environmental > Aquatic > Marine > Oceanic | place: Arctic Ocean... | reverse complement strand
TGACCGATGTATTTTTTTTCAAGCATAAATAACCTCTGATAATTGCGATGAGTATAAAAAAAAATGATAATAAATCACTTAAATCCTATTTCAAGGCAGCGCTTAATAAGCCTTTATCTTGATGAAAATTATTATACATCCAGAATCATGCTTTTGACAATCATGAATTTACATATTGGTTGATATATCAATAAAATTTTGAGCAATAAATAAATATTGCTAAATTAATAGTTTCTGATATATTGCGAGTCTGCATTACGCCACATTCAACTCTTTACAACTATGAGTATATCTGCTTCAAAAGAGTCGGCTGGCAAAGACACATCCGTTTTTACATCAAACTTTCTTTGCGTCTTTTCAATACTGCTTTTTGCAACAGGCTTTCCTGCCGCTGAATACTTATTAAAAGATTGGGATGTCGTCAGCGTTATTATGGCTCGAAATGTATTTTCATTTATTTTAATTTTTATAATTTGGTTATTCATTGAAGGAATACAAAAAGTCAAATCTGCTAATTGGTCAAAGGGTTTTTTAATAGGCTTATCAGGATTTGGAATTGGAGCTTTCTTAATCCTTATGCTTCAATCATTAACAACACCAGTAATTGCAGCATTAGCAGTAGCCACAATGCCAGTTTTTGCTGTGAGTTTGGAGATGCTCCTTGATGGACGTAAAATGACGTTATGGTTTTTCTTTGGTGTTGTGCTAGTATTACTTGGTGGCTATATTGCTTCAGGTGCCTCATTGAGTGAGGATAATATTGGCATAGCTGCTTTCATAGGAGTTGTTGGAGTTGCATTATTTGCTTGGGGCTCCAGAGCAGCAGTCAAAAGCCTTCCTGGCATGTCTAACCTAGGTCAAACAGCAGTCACATCTTTTGGGATGGCCGGGCTATCAATATTCTTATATTTTGTCTGTAGTGCCTTTCTTGATTTAACTAATACTCCGTCAATTATTACTATTGAGCACCTAGGCTTAGTGCTTATATACGCTTGGCTTGGGTTGGGAATTTCTCAAATTTTTTGGATAAAGGCTGTTAGCCAACTCGGAATTGGTTTGGCGTCATTTCATTTAAATGCCGTTCCATTCTACGTCATGTTTATGCTGTTTCTTCTTGGCGATAGTTGGGTATGGCACCAAGCATTTGGAGCTTTAATCGTTATTTCTGGGGTCATATTAGCTCAACAAAAGTCTTCGAAGAAAAAAGCAGAATTTTTTGAGTTACCCTAGTTCTGCAAGGATTGCCCTGTCAACCTTATTCAGATCTTTAAATGTTTTGATATTTGTAAAAGACTCTTCTAATAACTTAACAATTCTATCTTTTTGGTTATAACCGTGCTCAAGCAGCAAATACCCACCGCTACTAAGAAATTCTGTTGATTTGGTGATGATTTCTCTGATGGCATTAAGTCCGTCATCACCTGAGACCAAGGCCTCAATAGGTTCATACTTTAGATCTTCTAAGTGCGGGTCATGCTCATTAATGTAGGGCGGGTTACTAACAATTAAATCAAATTTTGTAAGAGGTAATGGATCAAACCAGCTGCCACAATAAAAATCAATATCTTTAGTTGAATTGAGTTTAGCAATATTCAGCGCATCCATTGACTGATCGGTGGCTGAAAGCTTCCATTTCGGACACTTTTCTGAAAGAGTTATGGCTATTATGCCGCTTCCAGTTCCAAGATCTAATACGTTTATTTTTTTATTAGTATCAAACGTATTAAGTGCAATGTCGATTAATAGTTCTGTTTCGGGTCTTGGAATTAGAGTTGCAGGTGAGACTATAAAATCAAGATCATAAAATCCTTGAGTACCTTTGAGGTAGGCAAAAGGCTTACCATTGCTTCTTTGCTTAATTAAACTATTGAGTGTTTTAAGTTCTGCATTGTTTAGCTCATAATCAAGATTTGAAAACAGCCGCTCTTTAGTTTGATCAAGTGCTAAACATAAGAGTTTTAATATATCTTTGACATCCGTCTTAAGATAGTCTTTAGTCGATTTTCTTATAGACATGGAGTAAATTTAGGTTGCTTGAGATTGTAAAAAAGTTTCTAATTTTTAAGTGATTTTTCATTTTAATATTATATCAACAAGCGAGTTTTGGTAATTGGTTTATGTTCTATGGGATGATAATGTTATTTGTGAAAAGCAGCTGTATGTTAAATTTAGTTTTATACCAACCCGAGATACCCAACAACACTGGAAGTCTAATACGTTTGTCAGCAAATATGGGTGCAAATCTTCACCTGATAAAGCCTTATGGATTTGAGATTAATGATAAGCGTTTAAGGCGTGCTGGGCTTGATTATAAAGAGCTTGCAAATGTTTATGAATATGAAAATTTTGATGACTACTTAGACAAAGCTAATCCAGCCAAGCTTTATTTTGTAAGCACAAAAGTGAGTAAAAGCTATGCTGACGTTAAATACCATAGTGATGATTCATTTCTATTTGGCTCGGAAACACAAGGTCTTCCAAAGGAAATAATGGATGAATATGATGGCATAACACTACCTATGCAAAAAGGCTCGAGAAGCCTAAACCTTTCAAACTGCGTTTCAATTGTAGCTTATGAGGCCTGGAGGCAGATCGGATTTACTAACTGAAGGGTATATTTTTTTAACTTAGCTCAACTAATTGGTAGGCATTATTAAAGTCTTTAATTGAAACTTCATTTTTTCCAGCGAGCTGGACTTTTTTAAGGCTTAATATGCCGTTTCCAGTTGCAATGTAACAAGTGGTTTTAGTTTGCTCAACAACCATTCCTGGGGTTTTGGAGGATTCATAATGAACTTCTTCCGCCTCTGAAATTCTAATAATCTTGCTTTCGAATTGCGAAGCTTTTGCATTAGTTTGGGCTATAGGGCGAGGATTAAAGGCTCTAATCATGAGGCTTATATTTTTTGCGCTTTGAGTCCAGTCTATTTGAGCCTCTCCTTTCAAAATCTTTTTGGCATAAATCGCATTATCATCATTTTGAGGTATGGCTTTTAATTCCTTTAACCGATTTAAAGCGTCAAGGATTAATTTGGCCCCCATAACTGATAAAGAGTCAGTGAGTGATTTAGAAGTATCATTGTTTTCAATTAAACATGTTTGTGTAAGCAAAACATCTCCGGTATCTAGTCCTTCATTCATTTGCATAATTGAGATTCCAGTCTCTTTATCACCTGAAAGAATAGCCCGCTCAATTGGTGCAGCCCCTCTCCATCGAGGTAGAAGAGATGCATGAATATTAAGACATCCATGCCTTGGAGTTTGAAGTGCTTTAGTTGAGAGTATCTGGCCATACGCTGCAACTACTATGACATCAGGATTTAGAGAGGTAAGTTTTTTTTGGTTTTGCTCATTACTGAAATCTTCAGGCTGAATGACTAGTAAATTATTTTCTTCTGCGTAAAGCTTGACTGGGCAGGCTGTTAAAATCTTTCCTCTTCCTTTTGGCCTGTCAGGCTGGCAATATACACCAATTACCTCATGACCCGATTTATGAAGAATAGCTAGAGATTCGACAGCAAATTTAGGTGTTCCTGCAAAAACTATGCGCATTACTTAATGGATTTACGCCCTGTTTTAATAGCAATTGAGATTTGTTTTGGTGAGGTTCCGCCTAGGTGGTTGCGAGCATTAATAGACCCCTCTAGAGAGATTACATCAAAAATATCTTCTTCAATTAATGAGTTAAAGTTTTTAAGCTCATCAATTGTAAATTTGCTCAAGTCTTTACGTTCTTTAAGTCCATAAGAAACAGCTTTTCCGACGACATCATGCGCATCCCTAAAAGCCAAACCTTTCTTTACAAGATAATCAGCTAAGTCAGTTGCAGTAGTGTAGCCCTTAAGCGCTGATTGATACATATTATCTTTGTTGGTATTGATCGTTGGAACCATATCTGCAAAAATACGAAGACAAGCGTAAATAGTCTCAACACTATCAAATAGTGGCTCTTTATCCTCCTGGTTATCCTTGTTGTATGCCAATGGCTGGCCTTTCATTATTGTTAAAAGTGAAATTAAATTACCAGTTACTCGACCAGTTTTTCCTCGGACCAATTCAGGAACATCTGGATTTTTCTTTTGAGGCATAATCGATGAGCCTGTGCAAAAGCTGTCAGGAAGAGATATGAATTCAAATTGTGCGCTTGACCATAGAATGATCTCCTCAGAAAACCTTGAAAGGTGCATCATAATTAGGCTTGCATTTGAAGCAAATTCAATCGCAAAGTCACGGTCACTGACTGCATCAATAGAATTTAAGCTTATTCTCTCAAATCCTAAAAGCTCAGCAGTTCGCTCACGATTAATTGGATAACTAGTTCCTGCAAGAGCAGCACTTCCTAGTGGCATTGTATTAATCCTTTTAAAGCTTTCTTGAAGTCGCTCACGATCTCGCTTAAACATTTCAAAATAAGCTAATAAGTGATGACCAAAGCTAATCGGCTGTGCAGCTTGAAGGTGTGTAAATCCAGGCATAATTGTTTCTATTTCTTGCTCTGCAAGGTCAAGAAGAGCATTTAATAGCCTTTCTAACTCTTTCGTAATGAGTTGAACTTGGTCTCTAAGATAAAGCCTAATATCAGTCGCAACTTGATCATTACGAGAGCGACCAGTATGAAGTTTTTTCCCTGGGTCTCCACAAATTTCAGTTAATCGAGACTCAATATTCATATGAACATCTTCCAGCTCAATCGACCAACTAAATTGACCATTAATTATCTCATCTTTAATTTTATCAAGACCTTCAAGAATTTGTTTTAACTCTGTAGTTGTTAAAACATCTACTTCACTAAGCATTGTTGCATGAGCAATAGAGCCCTCAATATCATAGAGTGCAAGAACCTTATCAAAAGAAACAGATGCGCCAAAAATTTTGACAAATTCATCTGTCGGTTCATTAAAGCGTCCACCCCATAAAAGATTTTTTTCAGATTTCATTGTTCACTTTACTCTGTAATTAATACGAATTTCAATTACAGCACATTATTCCACTATATAGACGATAAGTTGCTAAAAATGATATAAAAACCTTTCTTAAGTGAGTAATAATAACCAATGCCTTATTTTTTTCATCATAAAATTATTGTCAAAAGCCAACATTATCAATAAACACTCGATAAAATATTGTTGGCAACAAATTGAATTGGAGACATCATTACAGTGCTTAAAATTGCAACACGTAAAAGTCCTTTAGCCCTATGGCAAGCAGAGTTTGTAAAATCAAGATTACAAATTTTTTATCCTGACTTGGAAGTTGAGTTAGTAAAAATGAGCACTCAGGGCGACAAGATATTAAATTCACCACTTTCAAAAATTGGCGGAAAAAGCCTATTTATTAAAGAATTAGAAATAGGTATTTTGGAAGGTCGTGCTGATATTGCAGTCCATTCTATGAAAGATGTTCCCTACCAGCTTCCAAAAGAATTCGAAGTTGGCGCAATTTTAGAGCGAGAAAATCCATTTGATGCATTTGTTTCAAATGATTTTGATAATATAAGCGAACTTCCACAGGGCGCTAGAGTTGGCTCTTGCAGTTTGAGGCGCATTGTTCAATTAAAAGCATTAAGACCTGATCTGAGCATTCTAGATTTACGAGGAAATGTTAATACTCGATTAAGAAAGCTAGATGAAGGTCAATATGATGCAATTATTTTGGCGTGCTCAGGCCTTATAAGGCTTGGTTTTGAGGGTAGAATTAAGCAACATCTTAGTGTCGATCAATCCTTACCAGCAGTTGGACAGGGGGCTTTAGGTATTGAGATCAAGAAGGGTGATAAAGAAATAATCAACCTAATAAATCCACTGGTAAATAAAAAAACCATGATTGAGGTCAGTGCTGAAAGAGCATTGAACTCTACTCTTGAGGGTGGATGTTCAGTTGCAATTGGTGCCTATGCAACAAGTAATAATGATGAGTTGCATCTTAAGGGTATGGTGGGTAATGTTGATTCTGGAGTTATTTTAAGGGTAGAAGAGTCAGGTGATGTGTCTGAGCCTAATGCACTAGGCGAGCTTGTTGCTAATAAACTATTATCTATGGGCGCAAAAGAGCTCTTAAAAGAGGTTTGATTTGATTTTATCTAATAAACAATTAAATGAGTGCTTAGAAGATCTTGATGGTTGGAGCATCGAAAATGAAAAGCTTTCCAAGACCTTTAAGTTTTCCAGCTTTATCCAAGCTTTTGGTTTTATGACTCAAGTCGCAATAACATCAGAAACTATGGATCATCACCCAGAATGGTCAAATGTTTATAATAGGGTTGAGATTAATTTGGTTACTCATAGCGAGGGCGGCATAACAAAGCTTGATATTGAGCTGGCGATTAAGATTGATTCTATCAGTAGCTCTATAAAACCATAAATAAGCTAACTAATCAAATAAAGCATCTACAAAATCTTTTCCATTAAAAGGCTTAAGGTCATCAATTGCTTCACCAACGCCAATATAACGAATAGGAAGTTTAAGTGAATCTGAAATGGCAAATAAAACACCACCTTTTGCCGTTCCATCAAGTTTAGTGACCGCGAGCCCCGATAGGTTGATGGATTTATGAAATTCATTTGCCTGTTGAATTGCATTTTGACCTGATCCGCCGTCTATAACTAATAGAGTTTCATGTGGTGCATTTTCGTTATGTTTTTTTAGTACTCTCTTAATCTTTTCAAGTTCTTGCATCAAGTTATCTTGCGTATGAAGTCTTCCTGCAGTGTCAGCAATTAAAATATCAATATTTTTTGCAATAGCTGACTGATAAGCATCATATACGACAGAGGCTGCGTCAGCACCTGTTTTTTGAGCGATGACAGGTATGTCATTTCTCTCACCCCAGACTTGAAGTTGCTCAACTGCAGCTGCACGAAAAGTGTCGCCAGCAGCTAGCATTACAGATTTTCCTTCACTTTGAAATAACTTAGCAAGCTTACCAATCGTAGTAGTTTTTCCAGCGCCATTAATTCCAACAACAAGAATAACAAAAGTTGTATCAATATTTGTCTGTAATAAATTTTCTGTAATTAAGAATGATTCTAGTTCAATTTTTATAAGCTCATACAGGCCATCACTATCCTTGAGTTCTTTTCTAGATGCTTTTTTTCGAACAGCTTCAATAACCTTGTCAGTTGTTTGAATGCCTATATCTGAACCAATGAGAAGCATCTCTAGGTCTTCAAGAAGCTCATCATCTATTTTCTTTTTGCCAATAAGAAGGGATGAAAGACCATCTCCAAGTTTAGTTTTGGATTTAAATAACCTATCTTTTAGTGAAGTTTTTTTTGGCTCACCTTCAGACTCAGGTTTTTTATTTTTTTTAAAAAAGTTTAGCATTAAAGTTTAATTATAAAGACTAGGGAAATTTTACTATGTCAATCATCATGATAACTGTAAATCAACAGATAGTGTTTCATATAACTTCTTTAATTAATCCTATAAATTCATTGTATTCTGACGGTATTATGTAACTATTTTGGAGTTCAAATGCTTTGGATTAAAGCTTTCCATATTTTGACAGTGATAACTTGGTTTGCCGCACTGTTTTACTTGCCGCGACTATTTGTTTACCATGCCATGTCAACTGATGAGATTAGTATAGAGCGCTTCAAGGTAATGGAGCGAAAACTGTATAGAGGCATTATGATGCCAAGCTTTGTTATCACAACGCTTATGGGCGCTTGGATGCTCTATGGTTACGCTTGGGAAGTCTATGCTGATCAATATTGGCTTCAGCTTAAGATGGCTTTAGTTGCCATTCTAATTGCGTATCATTTTTATTGTGGCTATTTGGTGAGAGTGTTTTCTGAAGATAAAAATACACGTAGTCATACTTTTTATCGATGGTTTAACGAGTTTCCAGTGCTACTCCTTGTAGGCATTATCATTCTTGTTGTCGTTAAGCCTTTTTAAAAATTTAGTTATATAATTTAAATCTTTATCTCAAAAAAAAATAACTTATGAGTATCTCGCAAGACACAAAAGAATTAAATTCATATATCAATAAAAAAGTTGATATTGAATCAGTAGCTTCTTTTAAAGGCAATGAGCATATTGTTAAACTAAACCTTAAGTTTGATATTAATCAAATGCGGGAGGCGCTTAACGAAGTTAAAGCCAAATCTAAATTTAAAACCGCTGCGTCAGGCTTCCACGCTCTAGCGATGACTCGCAGAAAGAATAGTTCGGTTGAATCTGATAACAATCTTGTAGGTCGTTACTACACTCGAGTAGATGACAGCTATGAGGAGATAGCAAAAGATGAGCTAGTTGATGAGTCTTTATTTACTGAGCTTGTTGAGATTTTTCAGGGCACTTATTTTGAAACTATTCACAAGGAGTTGTCAGCTCGTTATCCAATTGGAAGGGTTCGAATATTAGAAAAAGATAGTTTTAATTGCAATTCATGGCATAGAGATCCTGAGCCAAGAATACACATTCCAATATATACAAACCCAGGCGCTTTATTTATAGTTAACCATCACTGCACTCATTTGCCTGCTGATGGCTCCGTGTACTTCACAGACACTAGAGGCTACCATACCGCACTTAATGGCGGAGAAGACTCTAGGACTCATCTTGTGGCTACTTTAGCTTACCCAGAATATCAACCTCAAGAGTGAACCAGTTATGAGTCAATATAAGAGAAATATTAATAACCATGAGAAATTAGAGAATCCAATCGATTTTCGAAGTGATACAGTTACTTTGCCGTCTAAAGAAATGCTCAGAAGTTTAGATACTAAAAAACTTGGAGATGATGTTTATGAAGAGGATATTGAAGTAATTGAGCTGCAAGAATATGCAGCAAATCTATTAGGCAAAGAGGCGAGCTTATTTTTTCCAAGTGGCACTCAAAGTAATTTAACTGCTATGCTAGCTCATTGCCAAAGAGGTGATGAAGTTTTGATTGGTAGACATTATCATACTAATGTCTATGAAGCTCGAGGGGTTTCGGTTTTGGGCGGCGTAGGGATTTGTCCAATTGATACTTCAGAGTCTGGCTCTATGAAAGTAGACGATATGCTCAGTCAAATTAAAGATAACGATCCTCACTATGCTGTAACAAAACTTCTTTGTTTGGAGAATACTTTTTCTGGAAAAGTTCAACCTCAAGATGAGCTTGAGGCATTGGCAAAAGCAGCTCATAGTAGAGGTTTAAAAGTACATTTGGATGGTGCTCGTTTATTTAATGCACATATACATTCAGGCTTAACAATGAAGACCCTAACTAAAAGTTTTGATAGTATATCAATATGTTTATCAAAAGGCTTAGGAGCTCCAATTGGCTCTCTTTTAGTAAGCGATCAAGCTACCATTAATAAAGCCTTGCGTTTACGAAAGATGCTTGGTGGTGGTATGAGGCAAGTTGGTGTTATTGCTTCTTATGGAATGTATGCTTTAAAGAATAATGTAAAGAGGCTTCAAGAGGATCATGATAATGCTAAAGATCTGGCAAAGGGCTTGTCATTAATATCAGAATTAACTATAGATTATGGTGAAAACCAAACAAATATGGTTTTTGTAGACTGTCCAGAAGCGCACCGAGAGGGTTTAGAAAGGCATCTTTTTGATAGGAGTATTATAATTTCTAATCTTGATCGAGGAAGATTGGTATGTCACTTGGGTATTAGTAAAAAAGATATTTCAGTCGTTATTGATGCTTTTAAAGACTATTTTAAGAGTCTTTAAACACAACACTTAGATAAGAATTTGGTTTAAAAAAGTTTTGGTTCGATCGCTTTGTGGGTTATTAAAGAACTCATCTGGAGTATTCTGCTCAACTATCTCTCCATCTGCCATAAATATTATTCTATCTGCAACCTGCCTAGCAAAGCCCATCTCATGAGTTACACAAATCATTGTCATGCCACTATTTGCAAGCTCTACCATGGTATCTAAAACCTCTGAGACCATTTCGGGGTCTAGAGCTGAAGTTGGCTCATCAAATAACATGACTTTAGGCTGCATACATAAACTTCTAGCAATGGCAACTCGCTGCTGTTGACCACCAGATAATTGATCTGGATATTTGTCTGCTTGCTCTGGAATCTTGACTTGTTTAAGCATGGCAACTGCTCTTTTTTCGGCTTCATCTTTATCAATTCCTCTTACCCAGTTTGGACCAGCCATACAGTTCTCGAGGACAGTTAAATGCGGAAATAAATTAAAATTTTGAAATACCATTCCGATATCTCGGCGAACAATATCGATATCTTTCATAGTTTCATGAAGCTCAACCCCACTTACATGAATTTTACCTTCTTGATGTGCCTCAAGTCGATTTAGACATCGAATTAGAGTGGATTTTCCTGATCCAGAGGGACCGCAGATAACAATTTTTTCTTTAAGGTTGATTTCAAGATTTATATCTTTAAGAGCCTGAAAATCACCATACCATTTACTGACACCTCTAAGTGATATTAATGGGTTTTCGCTTTTAGTTTTAGTACTTGCATTCATAATCATGCCTTTTGTTGATACTTTCTTTCTATGCGAGCTTGGATAACCTCAAGTACAATTGTAAGGGCCCAATAAATCATTGCAGCTGTAAGTAGCATTTCTAAATTATTAAAATCTTTCGCGCCAATTTTTTTGGCCATGAACATTAACTCCCAAATCCCAAGAACTGAAACCAAAGAACTGTCCTTAAGCATCGCAATAAATTGGTTGCCCGTTGGTGGAACTATAATTGGTATTGACTGGGGTAATATAATTTTTCGAAGTATCAGTCCAAATTTAAAGCCCAATGCTCTTGAGGCTTCCCATTGGCCCTTTGGTATACTTTGAATACCTGCACGAAAAATCTCTGTCATGTAGGCGCCATAACAAAGTGATAAGGCAGCAATACCAGATGGAATGGCATCAATCATGAATCCTAATTGAGGAAGACCCATATAAATTAGATAAATTTGCAGAAGAAGAGGGAGCCCTCTAAATAAAGATGTATAAAAACTTGCTATCGCATAAGCAAATCCATTGTTTGAAAGTTTAGCAATAGCTCCAACGATTGCTATAGCAGTAGCAATTGCAATTGAAACTGCTGAAATATAAATCGTAGTAAAAAGACCCTTAGAAATCATAAGCCAAATTTTGCTTGGCTCACCGATAAATATATACGCTAACTCAAGATCAAAAGAGTAGGCAAAAGCAAGAAAAAGAAAAAATAATTCAATCCAAACAATTAATATTTGAATTTTTAATCTAGTAAAGCTAATTAATAATAAATTTAGGACAAATATTATTGAAAGTACAAAAGAAACAACAAAACGACCAAAAAATCCACTCTCTTGCGGATTTCCAATAACTGGACTAAGGAATTCACCAAATATGGTGTCGGTAAAATTAAAGGCAAAGAAAAACGCAAATACCGCTATTGATAATCCTAAAAGGAACGCTGGTTTGTGCAGCGACTTATCTTCAATAACGGTATCGACGAACATACCTTTCTCTAAAAACTAATTAAAACTTATATTACTAACTGCTCTAATTAAAACGCAATAGTGTAGTCATTTGAACTACCATCTGCGTTTTTAAACCACTTCATTGACATCATAGTCAGTGTGTAGTCTTTTTTCATATCAGCAATTATTCTAGCAATCTCAGCATCTAACTCAGGATCATCATTACCCTTATCAGTTGCTACTGAAAGTGGCTCGAAGAAAGCAGGATCACCTAAGAAACGAATTGGATATCCATCTTCTATAGCACCTTGAATCATTGGAATAGAGTCAATAATACCGTCATTACGAACACCAGCACCTAGGCGAGTATCATCAAGACATGTATGACCGTCAGCAAGCGAAGTAATTGTTCCTGGAGTAACTTTATATGTAAATGCCGGAGCATCAATCATATCTAGACTTCCTTCAAGATACATTTCCCAAGTTGAGGCAGCTGTAGTACAAACATTTTTACCGTTTAAGCCTGCGAGTGTTGTTATAGGTGAGTCTGTGTGAACAGCGAAACCAGCTGGAGTGTAATAATAAACTGCAGGGAAGTTGAGCACTTCAGAGCGAGTTTCTGTTGGCGTCATAGACCCAACTGATACGTCCCAACGCATATTCCAGTTACCTGAAGTAATAATGTCCCACGAAGGAGTAATGAAACGAGCTTCTACGCCCATACGCTTAGCAATTTCTCTACCAACATCAACGTCAAAACCTTCCATTTCGCCGGCATCATTAATGTATGAATATGGCGCCCAGTTTGCATCAGTTGCAATCATTAATTCATTATTTGTTTTAATATAATCATAAACTGCACCTGCTTGAACTGTCATGTTTAATGATAATAGCGCAACTGCAAATGCAATCGACGACTTTGTAAAGCCTAGCTTAATACTCATTTGTCTCTCCTATTTATATTTAAGAATTTACGAATTTACAATTGTACACATGTTTTTGAAGAAAATTAACCTTCAAAACAGATAGAAACATATAAAAATTTAGTTTTTAAGCTTTAAAAACGCCTGTAGAAAGATAGCGATCACCGCGATCACAAATAATTGTAACAATGACGGCGTTATTAACTTGCTTAGAAAGCTCAATTGCTGAAGCTACTGCGCCTCCAGCTGATACACCAGAGAAGATGCCTTCATGAGTTGCAAGATCTCTTGTTGCTTGCTCTGCACTTGATTGCGAGATATCCATAATTTTATCTACTCTGGTTGAGTCAAAAATAGTGGGTAGATACTCTTTAGGCCATCTCCTAATTCCTGGAATGTGTGAGTTATCATCAGGCTGAATACCTATAATTTGTATCTCTGGATTTTTTTCTTTGAGGTACTTTGAAACGCCCATAATAGTCCCAGTAGTTCCCATGGAACTAACAAAATGTGTAATTTCTCCATTAGTATCATTCCAGATCTCTTTAGCAGTGGAAGCATAGTGAGCACTTGGATTATCTTGATTAGAAAATTGGTTGAGCTGAAGACCTTTATTTTCTGAGCTCATTTTATTTGCAAGATCACGCGCCCCTTCCATTCCGAGCTCCTTGGAGACTAAAATCAATTCAGCGCCATATGCAGTCATCGCATCTTTTCTTTCTTGAGAGAGATTTTCTTGCATAATTAGAATCATCTTGTAACCCTTAATAGCTGCAACCATTGCTAAGGCTATTCCGGTATTTCCACTAGTTGCTTCAATAAGAGTGTCTCCAGGATGAATCTCGCCTCTATTTTCAGCCTTAGTAATCATATTAAGAGCGGCGCGATCTTTTACAGATCCAGCTGGATTATTACCCTCAAGTTTACCAAGAATGATATTTGAAGGGTTTGGGTTTAATCTCTGAAGGCGGACTAAAGGAGTCTTGCCTATACATTGATCAATTGTTTTGTAGTTCTGATTGCTCATAAATTGATAGTTATTATCGTAAATTTAAAGCCTATAAAACTACATATTATTTAAGATGGCTTTTTTTACTTCCTCAAGTGTTGGGTTGACGTTGATCATTGCACTTGTGTCACATTGAGCAATTGCAGTGTCAGGGTCTTTAAGTCCGTGACCTGTAAGCGTACATACAACACTCGACCCATCAGGTATTTTTCCTGATTTTATATCTCTAAGTGCTCCCGCAACTGATATTGCAGATGCTGGCTCACAAAAAATTCCTTCCTTTTCAGTCAGCATTTTTTGAGTAGCTAAAATTTCTTCGTCAGAAAATGAATCAAACCAACCATTCGAATCTTTGCTAAGTTTTAAAGCTTGATCCCAGCTTTGAGGATTTCCAATTCTTATTGCAGTGGCGATAGTTTCTGGATTGTAAACCCTCGAACCTTGTATAAACGGAGCAGCGCCCTCAGCTTGATAACCAAGCATTTTAGGAGTAGAGTTTGATTTTCCTTTCTCGTGGTATTCTGTGTAGCCCATCCAATGCGCGGTAATATTTCCTGCATTACCAACAGGAAGGCAGTGATAATCAGGGGCATGACCAAGCTCTTCAATAATCTCAAATGCTGCAGTTTTTTGACCTTGAAGCCTAAAAGGATTAATGGAGTTTACTATTGAGACTGGTGCAAATTCAGCAACATCTTTAACGAGTTGCATACCATCATCAAAGTTACCTTTAATTTGAATAATAGTAGAGCCATGTATCATTGCTTGTGCTAATTTTCCTAGTGCAATTTTTCCTTCTGGAATGAGAACAAATGCTTTAATTCCAGCTCTTGCAGCGTATGCAGCTGCAGCAGCTGAAGTGTTTCCAGTGGACGCGCATATAATTGCTTTTGAGCCAGCTTCTACGGCTTTTGTCACAGCCATAGTCATTCCGCGGTCTTTAAACGAGCCTGTAGGGTTTAAGCCCTCATACTTTACATATAGCTCGACTTGCGTACCCATTTCACATGGGATATTTTCAAGCCTAATTAATGGCGTATTGCCTTCACCAAGACTTATGATTCGAGTGTTATCGCTGACAGGCAATGTGTCTCTATATTTCTCAATTAATCCAGAATATCTCATAGTTATCTCTAATAGGTTAGTCTAATAATTCAATATGAATAATTTGAACTTCTGCTTGGTTAAAGTCGCTAGCTTCAATCGATTTTTTAATACTCATGACCGTTTTAGTACTAACTTTATCAGTTGTTATTGCAATGTGAGCATTATTGTTTTCATCAACTTGTTTTTGAATAAGCGCTTCAATACTAACGTTATGGTCATTAAATATCCCTGTGACTTTTGCTAGAACCCCTTTAATATCACTTACTAATAGTCTTAAAAAGAACTCACTATGGATGTCATCATTTTTAATCACAGGAAGTTTTTGTTGTGATTTCCAACCCAAGATATGGTTACTTGTTTGATTGTTAATAATGTCATTTAGATCAGCAATAACTGCAGAAGCAGTTGCCTCATCACCAGCTCCAGCTCCATAATATAAGCTAGTTCCTAGAGCGTCACTTTTAACCATAACTGCATTCATCACTCCATCGACTTGTGCAATTAATTGTTTATTTGGAACTAGAGTGGGGTGGACTCGCAGTTCAATTCCTTCACCAGTCCTTTTTGCTATTCCAAGGTGCTTAATTGTGTAGCCAAGCTCAGAAGCATGAATGATGTCTTCAGTAGTGATATCACTAATACCTTTAGTCGAAACTTTATCAAATTGAAGTTCAGTGCCAAAAGCAATTGCAGCTAGAATAGATAACTTATGAGCAGCATCAATACCTTCAATATCAAAAGTCGGATCTTCTTCTGCGTAACCTAATGCTTGCGCTTCTTTAAGAACATCGTCAAAATCTCTTCCTTTTTCCTTCATATCGGTAAGAATAAAGTTACCCGTACCGTTTATGATTCCAGCGAGCGATTCAATGTTATTTGCACTAAGGCCTTGCTCGAGAGACTTAATGATTGGAATCCCTCCAGCTACGGAAGCTTCAAATAAAAGTCGAACTTGTTTTTTATTAGCTAGTTTGATTAATTCATTACCATGATTTGCAATGAGTGCTTTATTAGCAGTAATGACATGTTTTCCATTATTAATGGCTTTTTCAACTAACTCTTTTGTAAGCCCAATTCCACCAATGAGTTCTAGAACTACATCAACATCAGGGTGATTAACAACCTCAAAAGGATCCTCAGTTAACTTGATATTTGAGGTGTCACAGATGCGTTTTTGTTTGACATCTCTAACGCCAGCCAAAACAACTTCTATTTTTACGCCAGT
>Ga0209709_10002579_pt1 | contig 15655 bp, 16 predicted proteins | sample ArcticOcean_MG_C_2_FD_187435 | JGI IMG/M metagenome (GOLD analysis project Ga0209709, IMG submission 187435) | Marine microbial communities from western Arctic Ocean - ArcticOcean_MG_CB4_136 (SPAdes) (version 2) | ecosystem: Environmental > Aquatic > Marine > Oceanic | place: Arctic Ocean... | reverse complement strand
ATACATGGTATAAAAAGTTGCTACTTCATAAACTTTTATATAGGGCATTTCTAAAAACTTGGCAATGTACTTCATGGCTACTAATGGTATCCAATTGTTATTTTGCTTTTGAACAATGTAAAGTAAAGCCATTACTGCACTTTGCTTTTTACCTTTGGGATATTTTACAACAATTGACTTTGCGGCTTCAAGTGAAGCAGAATTAAATTCAAAATTTTTAGGCTGCTCTTTTGAAACTTTTTGTAAACTCATCTATCTATCAACCTCTCCAAAAACTATATCTAATGATCCCAAAACAGCAGGAACATCGGCCAGCATGTGTCCTTTAATCAAATAATCCATTGCTTGAAGATGAGAAAATCCGGGTGCTCTAATTTTGCATTTATAGGGTTTATTTGAACCATCAGAAATTAAATAAATACCAAATTCGCCCTTGGGTGCTTCAACAGCTGTATAAATTTCGTCTTTTTCTACACGGTAGCCTTCAGTAAAAAGTTTAAAGTGATGGATTAAAGCTTCCATTGACTGTTTTATATCTTCTTTAGGTGGAGGGGTAATTTTTCCATCTGTAGATTTGATTGGACCTTTTGGCATCATGGATAAACACTGTTTAATTATGGATACACTTTCTCTCATCTCTTCAATTCTACATAAATAACGATCGTAACAATCACCATTTTTACCAATTGGTATTTTAAAATTTAATTGTTCATAACAATCATAAGGTTGAGATTTTCTTAAATCCCACGGAACACCAGATCCTCTTAACATTACACCACTAAATGAATAGTCTAAAGCATCATCTTTTGTTACTATTCCTATATCAACATTTCTTTGCTTAAATATTCTGTTGTCAGTCAGCAAAGTTTCAAGGTCATCAATAATTTTTGGGAAAGATGTACAAAATTTTCTAATATCTTCATCTAAACCTATTGGTAGATCTTGGTGTACACCACCGGCTCTAATATAATTTGCATGAAGTCTAGATCCAGAGACTCTCTCGTAAAATGTCATTAATGTTTCACGTTCTTCAAAACCCCAAAGCGAGGGAGTTAAAGCACCTACATCTAGCGCTTGAGTTGTAACGTTTAAAATATGACTTAAAAGTCTTCCTATTTCACAAAACATGACTCTAATAAATTGAGCTCTTATTGGAATTTCAATTTTTAATATATTTTCTATTGCTAAAGCAAAAGCATGCTCTTGATTCATTGGTGCAACATAATCAAGTCTATCAAAGTAAGGAACTGCCTGCATATAAGTTTTGTTTTCTATAAGTTTTTCTGTGCCTCTATGAAGTAATCCTATGTGAGGATCAGCTTTTTCTACAACCTCACCATCTAATTCTAATATTAATCTTAAAACTCCATGCGCAGCTGGGTGTTGGGGTCCAAAATTTAAATTTAAAGTTTTAGATTTTTTACTCATGTTTTTTTATCTATATGTTCTTTAATGTATTTAGTTCCTTTCCAGGGGCTCTCATAATCAAAATTTCTATAATTTTGTTCTAACTTAACTGGTTCAATAATAACTTTTTTTTGTTCTTCGCTGTATCTAACCTCTGTATGTCCTGTTAAAGGAAAATCTTTTCTAAGAGGGTGACCTTCAAACCCATAGTCTGTTAATATTCTCCTTAAATCTGGATGATCTTTAAATTTAACACCATACATGTCAAAAACTTCTCTTTCCATCCAATTGGATGCTGGGAAAATTTTAGTTAATGATGGAATTAATTCATTTTCATTTATTAAATAATTTACTAAAATTCTTTGATTAAACTCATGACTTAAAAAAAGATAAACCATTTTAAACCTTTTGGTTTTCTCTGGATAATCTACACTAGTGATATCAATTAATTGCCTAAATTTAGTATCTTTATTGGTCTTAAGGAACAAAACTACACTAATCAAATCTTCGCTGTCAATATTTAGATAAAGTTGCTTGTGTTTTATTTTTGAATTATTTATCTTGGAAGTAAGTTCTGAGTTAATTTTTTTTTCAAGATCTATTAAACTTTTCATTTTTTTATCTCTCTATGGAACCGTGGTTTCTTATTTTTTTTTGTAGTTGCATAATTCCATAAAGTAGTGCTTCCGCTGACGGAGGGCATCCAGGTACATAAACATCTACAGGAACAATTCGATCACAACCCCTAACTACAGAATAAGAATAATGATAATAACCACCACCATTTGCACAACTACCCATAGATATAACATATCTCGGCTCTGGCATTTGATCATAAACTTTTCTTAAAGCAGGTGCCATTTTATTGGTCAAGGTTCCAGCAACTATCATAACGTCTGATTGTCTTGGTGAACCTCTTGGCGCAGCACCAAATCGTTCAAGATCATATCTTGGCATTGCCGTTTGCATCATTTCTACAGCGCAACAAGCAAGGCCAAAAGTCATCCAATGAAGAGACCCTGCTCTAGACCAATTAATTAAATTATCTAACGAGGTGGTAATAAAACCTTTCTCACTAAAGTCTTTAGCAAGTTTTTTAAATTCATCAGGTATTTTTTTTTCATCAATATTTGTATTCATGATTTTATTTAGAAAGTTACTCCCAATCTAAAGCACCTTTCTTCCATTCATAAACAAAACCAACTGTTAATATAAATAAAAAAATCATCATTGAACAAAAACCTAGCAAACCTATATTTCCTAAAGAAATAGCCCAGGGAAATAAAAAAGCTATTTCTAAATCAAAAATTATAAATAGTATTGCTACAAGGTAAAATCTTACATCAAATTCCATTCTTGAATCTTCGAAAGGTTCAAAACCACATTCATAAGCTGAAAGTTTTTCTGGGTCTGGTTTTTGAGGTGCTAATATAAAATTTATAACCACAAAAGAAGTACTTAAACCTAACGCTATAATCAGGAATAATATAATTGGCAGATAATCTTTTAAATACTCTGAAAACATTTTGAATCCTTATATCAGTGTTTATAACATCTTGAAGATCAGTAAAGGTCACATTTTACCATGAAATTGATAATAATTATCAAGTAAGTGGCGGGAGTGAAGGGACTCGAACCCTCGACCTATCGCGTGACAGGCGATCGCTCTAACCAACTGAGCTACACCCCCACTTTTGTTGTTTTTGGTGGGCAGTAAAGGACTCGAACCTTTGACCCCCTCGGTGTAAACGAGATGCTCTACCAACTGAGCTAACCGCCCAAAACAAGGGGTACTAATACATCAACAGATAGATAAAGTAAATTAGAAATTACTGAATACTAGCTTGAGATTTTTCATCAGATTTTGAAATTTTTTCAACCTCAACCCATTCAACTCTTTTAAGTTCTTTAGTTAAGGCTATTTTTAAAACTTCATCCGCATGTTCCACGGGTGTTATTTTAATATCATCAATAATTTTTTTAGGCATATCTACTAAGTCTTTTTCATTTTCTTTTGGAATCAATACCTGTTTAATTCCAGCTCTGTGTGCTGCTAATAATTTTTCTTTCAGTCCACCGATAGGCAATACTTGACCTGTTAAAGTAACTTCTCCAGTCATTGCAATATCTCGTCTTACTGGAATGCCTGTTATTGAAGAAACTATAGAGGTCACCATTCCAATTCCAGCAGAAGGACCGTCCTTAGGAGTAGCTCCTTCAGGTACATGAACATGAAAATCTTTTTTTTCAAACAGTGGTGGAATAATCCCATATTCTAAACTTTTAGATCTAATGAATGATTTTGCAGCTTTTATTGATTCCTGCATAACATCACCTAATTTTCCAGTAATTTGCATTCTGCCTTTTCCCGGCATAGTAACAGTTTCAATTTTAAGAATTTCTCCACCGTATTCAGTCCAGGCTAAGCCAGTCACAACACCAATTTTGTCCTGAGTTTCAAGCTCACCAAATTTAAATTTTTTTATTCCAAGATAATCTGATAAATTTTCTAAATTAACATTAACTTCTTTTTCTTCACCAGATACTACTTTTTTCACAACTTTTCTTGCCACTTTTGAAATTTCTCTTTCTAAATTTCTCACTCCAGATTCTTTTGTGTAGCTTCTTATTATTTCCTTAATTATTCCTTCAGATAAAGTCATTTCATTAGTCTTAACACCATTATCTTTTATTTGTTTAGGTAGAAGGAATTGGTTTGCAATGTTTATTTTTTCATCTTCCGTATATCCAGCTAGTCTAATAACTTCCATTCTATCTAATAGTGGAGGTAAAATATTTAATGTATTTGCAGTCGTTACGAACATTACATCTGATAAATCATAATCAACTTCTAAATAATGGTCATTGAATGTTGAATTTTGCTCTGGGTCTAGCGCCTCTAATAATGCAGAAGAGGGATCACCTCTATAATCATTTCCAATTTTATCAATTTCATCAAGAAGAATTAGTGGATTTTTAGTTCCAGCTTTTTTCATCATTTGAATTATTTTTCCTGGCAAAGAGCCAATATAGGTTCTTCTATGCCCTCTAATTTCAGCTTCATCTCTCATGCCTCCGACTGAAACTCTTACAAATTCTCTATTAGTTGCTCTTGCAATTGATTTACCAAGTGAAGTTTTACCAACACCAGGGGGGCCAACTAAACACAAAATTGGGCCTTTAATTTTATCCATTCTTTTTTGAACTGCTAAAAATTCAATAATTCTTTCTTTAACTTTTTCTAAACCGAAGTGATCAGCGTCTAAAACACCTAATGCTTTTTTTAAATTAATATCAACTTCATTTTTTTTATACCAAGGTAAATCAATCATCCAGTCAAGATAGTTTCTGACAACAGTTGCTTCAGCTGACATTGGACTCATGTTTGTTAATTTTTTAAGTTCACTCATACATTTTTTATGTACTTCTTTGGGCATTTTTGCCTTTAAAATTAACTTGCTTAAGTTTGATGATTCATCTTTTCCATCCTCAATTTCACCAAGTTCCTTTTGGATAGCTTTAAGTTGCTCATTTAAATAATACTCTCTTTGTGTTTTTTCCATCTGTGTTTTGACTCTGCCTCTAATTCTTTTTTCAACACCTATAATGCTTGCTTCATTTTCCATGATTTTAATTAAAGCAAGTAGTCTTTTTTTAACATTTAATGTTTCAAATATTTTCTGCTTTTCTGCAATTGGTGAGTTTAAATAAGATGCAATATTATCAGCAATTATAGTGGGTTCTTTAATTTTTTTAATATTATTAATAGTTTCTGCAGAAATTTTCTTATTTATTGAAGTTAGTTTTTCAAGTCGTTTCACAGCCGATAATGCCAATGGAACCAAATCCTCTGTTTTTTCTATAATATCATTTTCTTCTACATAAGAACATGTCAAATATTTATCATGATCAATAAAATCTATAATTTTAACTCTCTTAGTTCCTTCAATTAACACTTTAACTGTACCATCTGGTAACTTTAGTAATTGAAGTATATTGCTTTCACAACCATAATGAAAAAGATCTTTACTTTTTGGATTATCTATTTCTGAGTTTTTTTGCGTTACAAGAATTATTTTTTTGTTATGTTTCATAACTTCATTGAGTGCAGTAATAGATTTATCTCTGCCGACAAAAAGTGGGATAACCATGTTTGGAAATACTACAATATCTCTAAGCGGTAATAATGGTAGATTCAGATTTTTTTCCATATCTTAAATATGGTGATAAAAAAAGATATTACAATAGGTAATTGTTGTTTATTAACTGTTTTATTATGCCGCTGAAGTTTTTTCTTCTTTACTCTTAATATTTTTAGTGTGTACTATAATTGGTTGAGATTGTCCTTTAGCCGCTGCTAAATCTACAATGACTTCCTCAACATTGTCTTCACTTGGCAAGTCATACATAATTTTTAATAATATATTTTCAAGAATTGACCTTAATCCTCTAGCACCAGTTTTTTTATTAATTGCTTTAATTGCAATTTCTTTTAAAGCATTCTCTTTAAAGGAAAGTTTTGCTCCTTCTAATTTAAATAATTCTTGGTATTGTTTGATTAAAGAGTTTTTTGGTTCATTTAAAATTTGAATTAATGATTTTTCATCTAAATCCTCTAGAGTTGCTATAATGGGTAATCTTCCTATGAATTCTGGTATCAAACCATATTTTAACAAATCCTCTGGTTCTAAATTTTTCATCCACTCACCAGTTTTTTTATCTGCAGTATTTTTAACTTCTGCTCCGAATCCAATTGAAGTTCCTTTATCTCTTTGTGAAATAATTTTATCTAAACCTGAAAATGCTCCACCACAAATAAATAAAATATTTGTCGTATCTACTTGTAAAAATTCTTGTTGAGGGTGTTTTCTTCCTCCTTGAGGTGGAACACTAGCAATGGTTCCTTCCATAATTTTTAGTAAAGCTTGCTGAACACCTTCACCCGATACATCTCTTGTTATAGATGGATTTTCTGATTTTCTACTAATCTTATCAACTTCATCAATATAAACAATTCCTCTCTGTGCTTTTTCCACGTTATAATCTGCAGCTTGTAATAATTTCAAAATAATATTTTCAACATCCTCTCCAACATAACCAGCTTCTGTTAAGGTTGTAGCATCAGCCATTGTAAAAGGTACATCTAAAATTCTAGCAAGTGTTTGAGCTAACAATGTTTTACCACATCCGGTTGGCCCAACTAAAAGAATATTTGATTTAGCTAGCTCAACGGTTTTATTTGCTTTAGATTCATAATTTAATCTTTTGTAGTGATTGTGCACTGCTACAGATAAAACTTTTTTTGCAAAGTCTTGTCCAATAACATACTCATTCAATACATGACAAATATCTTTGGGAGGTGGTAATCCATCTTGATGTTTTACAAAAGTGTCTTTGCTTTCTTCTTTAATAATATCCATACAAAGTTCAACACACTCATCACAGATAAAAACAGTAGGACCTGCAATTAATTTTCTAACTTCGTGTTGACTTTTTCCACAGAAAGAACAATAGAGAATATTTTTTTTGTTTGTTGTCATAATTTTTTTTTCGAATCAATAATTATACTTTATTACAAATAACTCACTGTAATCAAGTCTAGGTTGAGGAAAAACTATATCTAGTGTATTAAGGTCTATTTTCAACTACCAGATCAATTAAACCAAACTCTTTTGCTAATTCTGGACTCATAAAATTATCTCTTTCTAATGCTTTTTTAATATCATCAACTGATTTACCTGTATGTTTAGAGTAAATTTTATTAAGTCTTTTTTTTAAAGATAAAACTTCCTTAGCATGAATTTCAATGTCAGTAGCTTGACCCTGAAATCCTGCAGATGGTTGATGTACCATAATTCTTGAGTTGGGAAGTGAAAATCGTTTACCATTGGCTCCAGCAGCAAGAAGAAAAGATCCCATCGATGCGGCTTGACCAATACAAAGTGTTGAAACCTCAGGTTTAATATATTGCATTGTATCATAAATACCTAGTCCAGCGGTTACTAATCCACCTGGGGTATTTATATATAAATAAATTTCTTTTTTAGGATTTTCAGATTCTAAAAATAATAACTGTGCAGTAACCAATGAAGCAACATTATCGTTTATTGGTCCTACTAAAAAAATTATTCTTTCTTTTAAGAGTCGTGAATAAATATCATAAGCTCTTTCTCCTTTGCTAGATTGTTCAACAACCATAGGAACTAGTGTATTCATATACTCTGGAATTTTAATTGTCATAAAATTGATTCTTTCAACTTATACAACTTGTGTTTACTTTTTGCTAACTTTTTTTGCTTTAGGACTTTTTGGGGCTAAAGATTTAGGTTTTTTACTTGAGGTAGATTTTTTAGTAGCTGAAGTTTTGGTGTTTTTATCAATTTCATGATCATGGTTATGATCATGATGATCATTTTTATTTGCTTCTTTTAAAATTTTTTCAGCTTGTTCTTTGGTGATTTCTTTTTTATTGGGTTTTGCCTTACTTTTAATTACATTAATTATTTTTTCCTCATAAACATTTCCTTTTAAGCTGGCTAATGCAGATGGGTTTTTCTGATAAAACTCCATAACCATTTTTTCTTGTCCAGGCATCATTCTTAATTGTTTTTGTACTTCGGCTTGGATTTCATGTTCTTCAACTTTAATTTTATTTTGTTCACCAAATTCATTTAAAATTAAACCTATTTTAATTCTTTTTTTTGCAGTCTCTTCAAATTCTTTTTTCTTTTTTTTTATTTCTTCCTCTTTCATTCCTTGAGATAAAACTTTAACTTCTTCTTCTATTAAATTTTCTGGGATTTGATCAACTTTAAATTTTTCTAATTCTTTAAGAATTTGTTTTTTTCCTAATGCATCTAAAGAGTTTTTATATTCATCATTAATTTGTTTTGAAATTAATATTTTTAAATCAGATAAATCTTTCGCACCCAAATTCTTTGCAAAAGTATCATCTATTTTAGTAACTTCAGATTTTTTAACTGCAATAATTTTGCAATTAAATTGAGCTTTCTTTTTTGCAAATTCTTTTTGTGGATAATTTTCTGGTAAAACTACATCAACTAGTTTCTCTTCATCTTTTTTAACACCAATTAATTGTTTATCAAAACCTTTAATAAATAGATCTTTACCTAAAATTAATTGAGTATTTTTTCCTTCACCACCAGTAAAATCTTTTTCATTAATTTTTGCTTTGTAATCAAAAACTACTAAATTTCCCTCTACAGATTTAATTTCTTTTTCTACTTCTCGATAATTTTTTTGATTTTTAGCTATTTCTTTAATTCTTTTATCTGTTTCTGAGGTTTCAATTTTAACATGATAATCATCATATTTTATTGTTTCTATAGATTTAATTTCTACTTTAGGTAATTCAGTTACTGAAATTATGTATTCGAGATCTTTATCTTCACCGTAAGTCTTTAGATCAATTTTAGGTTGACCAGCGGGTTTAATTTTGTTTTCCTCTATCGCTTTAGTGCTAGTTTCTTTTAGAACTTTATCCAGAACCTCACCAAATATTGCTTTACCAAACTGTCTTTTTAGTACTGCTATTGGAACTTTACCTGGTCTAAATCCTTTTATAGATACAGTTTTTTTTACTTCTTCATACTTATCTTCCATGTAAGCACCTATTGTTTTTTTATCTATAAAAACTTTAAGATCTTTATTTAAGCCTTTTTTATTTTCTATTGTAACTTTCATAATATTTTACTTTTGGTAGGCAGTAAGAGACTCGAACTCTTAAGGGTTACCCCACTGGTTCCTAAGACCAGCGCGTATACCAATTCCGCCAACTGCCCGTAATTTATGAAGTTTTTATATATTATTGAATTCATTTGTCCAATGGGAATAATTACTAAATTATAGATAAAAATTTAAAATAAGTTTATATAATCAAAAATATGAGTAATTCTACATTAGCCATAATTGTTTACTTACTTGGTTTAGTTATTGGTGCTCTAATATTAGATTTATGGAGTGCTGAAACTGGGCCAAAAGCTCTTATTGGAATCATTTGGACAAGTATTCTATTGATAACCCTTTTTTACACTGAAAAAAAGCATCAAAAATAATATGAAAACAAGATTTTATCTTTAATATAAACATTCTTTTATAATGAGCGTTGAATTTAAAAAGTTAAATATCAAAATAATTAAATGTAAAAAATGCACAAGACTAATAAAATTTAGTAAAAAGATTTCACTGATAAAAAGAAAACAGTATATAAACGAGACTTATTGGGGCAAACCTGTGCCTGGTTTTGGTGACTTAAAAGCTAAGATTATAATTCTTGGATTAGCACCCGCAACACATGGCGGAACAAGAACAGGTAGAGTTTTTACGGGTGATAAGTCAGGTAAATTTTTATTTAAATGTTTATACAATGTAAAAATGGCAAATCAATATACCTCAACTCATATAAATGATGGTTTAAAATTAGATAAAATTTACATAACAAATATTTTAAAATGTGTGCCCCCTGGAGACAAACCACTTAATAGTGAACTAAAAAATTGTTCTAATTTCCTTAGTAATGAAATTAATCATTTAAAAAATTTAAAGGTAATTATAACATTAGGAAAAATTGCGTTTGATAATTGTATTAAATTTTATAAAAAAGATTATCAAATTGATGAGAAAATTTTATTCAAACATGGAAAAAAATATAATCTGCCTGATGGTAAAATACTTATTGCCTGTTATCATCCAAGTCCAAGAAATGTAAATACAAAAATTATTAATTTTAAAATAATGAAAAATTTATTAAATAAAGCAAAAAAAATAATTTAAATTTTTAATCTATATTTAACAAAAAAATTTAGAAGAGAAAAAAAACCAATAATTAAATCTTTAAATTTCATCTTAGAGTTTCCTATAGATCTATGTGGCAATATAATTGGGATTTCATAAATTTTATATCTTTTTTCTAATAAAAAAATACTTTCCCATAAGAAATTATAATTATTACTTTTTGACATAAATATATCATTAATATTTATTTTCTTTAAATCATAAAGTCTAAAACCACCTGATCCGTCTAATTTACTACCTAAAAGGAACTTAATAAAATGAAAACGTAATTTTGTAATCAGAACACGTTTCATTTTCCAATTTTTTAGAGAATCTTTTAATAAAAATCTATTCGTAATAACAATGTTATTTTCTATAATAAATTTAAGCATTTTTTTTATATATTTTGGATTATGAGCACCGTCAGCATCCATGGTGCAAACATATCGATATTTTTTCTTTTTAGCTAATTTAATTCCCACTTTGTGTGCGGATCCAATACCAAGCTTTTTTTTCCTAAAAATATAATTAACTTTTTTATCTTTTCTAGTTAAGTTAATAATTACATCTTTAGAGCCATCAGTTGAATTGTCATCTATAAATATTATATCAATTTTTTTAAATATTTTTTTTACTTTTTTATAAATTTTTTGAATATTTCCAAATTCGTTAAGTGTTGGAATTATTAATAGGATTTTATTATTCATAAATTATGTAATATATTTATTAATAATTAAATTTTTTTAAAAATGGTTTTAGTTTAAAAAATCCTATCAAAACCCCAATTATAATTGATATATTTATCAAATAAATTCCCATAATATAAAGTGGAAAACCAGATTTATTATAATATTTCATTACAAATTTTAAAAAACTAAACTCAACAATTAAATTAAATAGTAATAAAACAAAAACTAAATTTTCAATATAAGGGAAAAAAAAAGATAAAAATAATACAACTAGCATTATGGAGGTTATAAAAACGGATATTGCTTGGGAAAGAGTTGCAAAAGCACCTTTAGATTCAAATTTTTTCTTTGAAATTAATATGGGTAAATAATTACTGGTTCTATATATAATTGTTCTACATCTTGTAAAAAGATTATCATAAAACGTTGTATAGTTAGTTTTTTTTGAAATAATGTTTTTTTTACCATTTTTTGTAACTCTATGTCCTAAATCAAATTCTTCACCACCTGCACCTGGAAAAAACTTCCAACCACCAATTAATTCTAAAAAATTTTTTTCCATTAATCCACACTCAGATCTCATACCAGAAAATTCATAAAGCAATTTATCTTCTTCAAACCCGTAACAAGTTTTTGCAGCTACAAAATTTGATGAATAATCTGTGTTTAAATTATTATAACTTTGACTGGCACCAATAGAGCCAATACTTTTATCCTTTAAAAAATCATCAAATAATATTTTTAATGTATCTTTATTTTCCATTACCACATCAGAGTCTAAGTAAAACAAATAATCATATTTACTAATTTTAAAACCTAATTGTCGAGCATAACCAACACCTTTGTTTTTTCTCAGTCTATGTTGTTTTATTTTGTCAATATTTTTTAGAAATTTTAAATCAATTTCATCACCTCCATCATTAATGATTAATATTTCATAAATTAAATTAGTTTGTATAGATAAAAATTCTAAATTATTTTCTAAAGAGCTCAAACATGGCTTTATTTTTTCACCTGCATTATAAGTGGGCACTATTACTGAAAGTTTAACTTCACCTAGCATTTAATTAAATTAAAGATGGCCAGTTTTTTGTATCATAGACGGTGCTTATTGCATTGGCACATTCAAAAGTGCAGCTACAATTTTTTGCAAATTTAGCAAAATCTTTAGCTTTTTGTGAATTCAATACATCAACTATATCAATTCTTTTTTCAACTTTTCCAATTGTAGACATATCCCACAATTTTGATACTTCACATCCTCTTACAACACCGTCAGGAAAAATTTCAACAAACCTTGAGCCCGCCACACAAGGTGCATGACTTTTATTTTTGTCCAACCTATTTATTGTTTCTTTATAAAGTTTATCAAAAATTTTCCCATTAAAACTTTTTTTCCAACTATTAGAAGCTTTGATTTGTTGACCCTCTGACAATTGTCTGTATTTATCTTTTAACTTGAATTGTTCATCATCAGGAATGTCTCTTACCAAAATTACCTCATGAAAATCTATTGGCCATTTATCAGTTTGATTTAAGAAATCTGGTAAAAAATCTTTAGTTTCACTCGTTAAAACTGAAGCCAATCTTAAGAAAAAATTTTTTTCTTTACGATATTTTTTCATGGCATCAACTGTTTCTACAACTTTGTCATAAGCACCTTTAAAGTTTCTTACTTTGTCATGTACATTTTTTGGTCCATCTAACGATATTGATAAAGTAAACTCTGTGTTTGGATATCTATTAATTAATACTGGAATATATTCTTTGATTCTTTCAATATAAAAACCATTTGATTTAATGCTAACTCTCGGGACTCCAGAATTATCTATAATTTCAGAAATTATTTGTGTTAAATCTTTTCTTAAAAAAGGTTCTCCACCTGTAATTGTTAAATGAAGTAAACTTTTTGCTCTTTTAAATGCGTAACCCCATTCCTCGGGTGATACAGTGGAACTATTTCTTGCATCCATTGCTGCATAACAACAAAAATCGCAGTGCATGTTGCACCTACCATCAACATAGACAATTGCATAATTAGGAACTTGACCAATAACTAGAGATTTAAATACTCTTTTAGCTATGTTATATTTGTGCACTAGATTCATAAAAATTACTTTAATACATTTAATTATTATAGAGATTTTATAATAACATATTTATACTTTATTTTGATACTTTTTAAAATTATTTAAAGATAAGTCAACTCCTATACCAAAAAAAATAGATAAATATATTAAAGAAGGCACATATAATCTGGTATCACCCTTCCATCCAAATAATGCAACATAATATAATACTGAAAGAAGTATTATTGAAACTTCATAAAATTTTTTTTGTTTGAGCATAGATATCAATCCAATCAAACAAAAAAAATAAATAATTAGAGTATAACCAATTCTGTAGGGTATTAATTTTTTATGTGTATCTGTAAAATAAATTTCTGTTTTATTTTTCCCTCTTGAGTCATTATAATAATAATTAAATGTGGGATTAAGTACAATTAGATGCATTGTATTATTAATTATTTTTTTAACAGATATCAATGGATTATTAATTAAAATTTCATATTGTCTAAAATTTAAATAATCATAAAATTTATACACATCTGTGTCATAAAATAAAAATTTCCTTATTTCCGAAATACTAGATATTTTTTCTAAACCTTGTTTATCATTAAATTTAATATTATTTTTATTTGCCCATTTAATAAATTTATCTGTCTCAAATTTGGTCGTTTCAACAGATGATAAACCAAGTTTTTCAGCTAATATTTGTGATGCAAAATAACTATACACATTGTGTTTTCCCTCTAGTGGAAATATGTAAAATTTATTTGTTTTATGATGATTATAAAAACCCAGCAAAATAAGAATTGTTATATAACCTGAAATAATCCCTATAAAAACAGGAGTTATTTTTTTTTTAAAAAAGAATAAATTACAAATTAAAATTGGAAATATGTAAAAAAGTCCAGCGGACCTCTGTAAAAAAAGGAAACCCATTAAGATTCCAATTAATAAGTTGTGAGAAAAATTAGCTTTTTTTTCTAAAACCATTCCAAAAATAATTAATTGTAAAGAAAAATAAATTGATTCCGTCCAGAATGATGAATGAAACTGAAATATTGTAAATTCAAAAGATAAAAAAAGTATTATATATAAAAAAGCATTATTAGGAAAAATTTTCAAAAGTTTCTTACCAAAATAAAATAGAGAAAAAAAATAAAATAAAGCTTGAAGTATTAAATATGGTAGTTTTCCTCCAAGGCTAACAATTGTTTTGCCTGTGCTATCGTTTGTTAATTGAAAACCTGTGATTAATGAATAAAGTGCTATAATTCTCTGTTGCAAAGGTTTTGTAAAAGTCACGCCACCTGATGAAAAAAAATTTTTACCTTTTCTAACTTCATCAGCTATTATTGCGCCGGAGTTCCAATGATAAAAAGTTTCATCCTTAATTAATTGATGTATATCGGAATCTTTTACGTATTTGTCATATTTAAGTACGTAATAAGAGCTTAAAATAGCAGAAAAACAAAAACCTAAAAAAATTATAACATAGAATAATTTTTTTTTTTTAAATACATTTTTATCTAATTTAAAATTTTTTATATCAGTCACTATATTTTCTTTTAGAACTATTGTTAAAATTAACAATAAAATATTATTTCTTTACAATAAACTAAGATATAATAATTGTAATGAAAGTTTATATTGTTTGGTTAATTGGTGTTATTGGATGGAATTTTGGTGTCCCTGAAGCCGCACCAATAGAAGATGTTTTGGTTGCTATACTCTTGTCAATATTAAGTATTGGCCTTAAAAAATTTATAAAATAATTATTCTGAAGAAAAATAAATATTTTGATAATAGGATATCGCTTTCATTTTAGAGTTGTCTGTATCAGTCATAATAGCTAAACCTGATAATTCTTTAACATCAAGATCATGAAGCTGTTTAAAATGCACTCTTACGTTAGCTTTTACTGTTACCCATACATTTGAATGCTCTTTAGTAGTTGATAAAACATAGTCAATAGATTTTTTTGTATATGGACTTGGCCAATTATCATTAACATTATTATTGCTTGAAAAAACATAATTAATTGCTCTGTTCGAAAGTGCTGTAGATCCAGTTTTTTTTATGACAAAAACTCTTGCAGCATAATCATGCCCCTTTTTACTATTTTCAGTGATACCTGATAAATCTTTCTCCACTTTCCACGTTATGTTAATGAATGGAGTTTTTAGAAGATTAATCAAAACTTCTTTGCCTAAACCCGATCCCTTCCCTTTCGCTTCAGCTCTTATATATGTTCCATTTTCATTTGATCCTAATAACCAACTAGTTTGCCCTTTTACTTTTTTTACCTTAAGATTTTTAAATTCAGCTTCAGTGAAATCAAAAGCTTCTACAGTAACTGCTGCGGATATTTGACAAAAATATTGAGTAAGTAAGATTAAAACTAAAATTTTTTTAAACATAGTAGTCATATAAAGAAACAAAAAAAAAATTCAATATATTAATTAAAAACAGAATTTAAACAAAATTTGAACATTCTTAAATCACTATTGACGTTTAAATTAGTTTCATGAAATCTATTTCAATATTTATGCTTTTAATTTATTGGTCAATAATAATTTTAGCACCTGTGCTTTCAAAAGAGCTAAAATTTATTGAAAAAAAAATAATAATACCTAAAATCAAGCCTAATAAGTAGACCTACCACCACTAATATCAAAAACAGCTGCCGTTGAAAAAGAA
>Ga0209709_10002578_pt1 | contig 15655 bp, 8 predicted proteins | sample ArcticOcean_MG_C_2_FD_187435 | JGI IMG/M metagenome (GOLD analysis project Ga0209709, IMG submission 187435) | Marine microbial communities from western Arctic Ocean - ArcticOcean_MG_CB4_136 (SPAdes) (version 2) | ecosystem: Environmental > Aquatic > Marine > Oceanic | place: Arctic Ocean... | reverse complement strand
GTAAAACTGCTCTTTCATGCAATGATTCTCCTGGATTTGTCTCAAACCGTATTCTTTGTCCTATGCTCAATGAAGCAATATTGACTTTTCAAGAAGGTGTTGCTCAACCAGAAGCAATTGATGGAATTATGAAACTTGGAATGAACCATCCGATTGGTCCATTAGCACTTTCAGACCTCATTGGATTAGACACACTGCTACACATAATGAATGTTCTACACGAAGGTATGGGTAATGATAAATACGCACCTGCTCCACTACTCATTCAAATGGTTGAAGAAGGTAAATTAGGCCGCAAAACTGGTCAAGGATTCTATTCATATTGAAGGTGCATAGTTTGGGACTAAAAGATAAGTTGCAATTTTGGGCAATTGGACGTTTTCTTTCAACAGTTGGCACTTCATCAGAACAACCGATTGCAGATAGAAAAGAAGCAGACTCGCGTCTAGACCTTTTGGGGCGACTTGCCGTAGTTCGCGCAGGATTTGCCGGTTTGATTTCCGGTCTCACTGTTGTTGCAACAGCCCTTCTGCTCAGAGATTGGGAAGGGGCAGAAGGTTTGGATGGCTGGGGGTTTCTGCTAATCATTACACTCGTAAGCAGTATAACAACAGCTCTTGAATTAGTTTTTATTTATCGCGATTCCTTGAGTACAGCAGCACGAATGGCAATAATACTCAATATTCCGCAAGAAGAACTTGAACAGGTTGAGTTGGAAAATTCTATTCCACATTGGCTTGTACATGCTGCGATGGGTGCACCTGGATTCCGCGGTACAATGTTTGGAATAGATCCGTTGGCTAAAATTGGTAAAGTTGGACTTATGATCAGAAAAGTCTTGAAGAAATTACGAATTGTAGCGAGTGCGACCGTTTTCAAGATGGTTTTGCGACGAATTACTGTGAGACTCCTTGGACGAGTAGCATTACGTGCTTATGTAGAATTAATATCTTTACCAGTTTTTGTTGCATTCAATATGTTCGGAATGAATTCAATGATGAAGGATATGCGTTCGCGTTTGGTCGGTCACGAACTTACACCTAAACTTGTTAATCATGCATTTCCTGAAGGTTTTGAGAAAATGGATAACGGATTACGAACTGCACTCCATCAGGGTATGGTTGAACAGATAACTACTGCAAGATTTATCCATCCCAATCAGATTCGTGTGATGGAATTACTTGGAGAACGTACAGAAGTGGATTCACAACCGAATGCAGATCAACAGCGAAGAGCAAATCGATTTCTATTGGCTGTCTTTTCAATGTCGGGTAAGAGTTCTTCACGTTGTAGGAAACTCATCAAGCAGTTAGAACATCAACTCGGTCACAGTGAAGTGAAACTTATCAATCAAGAAATATATGATGCAATCTATGACCTTAAGCCATTGTCAAGGCCTTGGCCATGAGATGAGTTGTGTCCGAAAATTAATCCTATGTTGGTAAATGGAATGTTCTTTGAACATAGGCCATGGAGTGTCCTTGACCTATTTTAGCCAATTGAGACGGAAGCATAGGACCTCTCCTGTAACTAAGCACAGTGCGGCGTTTTCCTATATTCGTGAGATTGTTTGAACCAAACCACTGTTTCCAAGCAATAATATGAAGCGAAAAATTAACTTTGATGGATTGTGTCATTCAATGTTGAGTGTGGCCTTAATGTAGTCTCGACTCCTACGGCAAGTTGGGAGTGGAAGGAATGGTAGATTCAGATGCCCAACGGATTGAAAAGGCAATTCGCAAAATCCAAGAATCTGGAGACGAATCCGACTTGATTGATGTCCTTCTCCAAGGTGCTCTTAATTGGCCACTGAATCATGAGGAAGATGAAGATATCGAAATTGACGACATATCCTATTCATGGGATGACGTTCTTGTGGAAATGGGTTTTAGCAGTGCTGATGCTCCCATTGAACTTCGCCAAGTTATGCCATTCCCTAACTGGCCACATGGAATATTCATTGTCAAGTTCGGCTCAAGTAAATTCTTCACCCAAAACAGAGGTATGACAAGACCCCTTCGAAAAATCCTTAGAGAGTTGATGGAGAACGTCCGTCCGACAGCAGATCATCCCTCGTGGAAGCAGGAACACCTGTTGTTCCTATGTCATAGTGAAACCAAATATTTTGAATTCGCAAGATTCGAAGACCCCAAAGGTGACTCGAAAACCGCAAAGTTACAGATGTTTGGATGGGGACCAAACGATCATATCAGAACAGTATGTGAACACAATCTCACGAATCTCATCTACAAACAGGGCATGAATGAAGAAGAGGCAACTGAAACAGTGGCATCTGCATTTGATGTGAGCAAGGTCTCAAAGGAATTCTATGAAGATTACAAGAAGGCATTTGAGAACGCCAAACCAATCATTGCTGAACATTCAAGCATCACTGATGCAAATGAAATTCATCAAACCACTCAAACATTATTCAACAGAATCCTCTTTCTCAGATTCATTGAGAAAAAGGGCTGGCTTCATTTTGGAGAAACGAATGACTATTTGAGGGAATTGTTCAAAGCAGGAGGCGTTGGCCCCAGCACATTCTATTCATCTAGATTAAAGCGACTTTTCTTTGAAGGACTTGCAATTGAAGGTAAGCAAAACGAACCGACGATATATGGAGAGGTTGCTTTTCTTAACGGAGGATTATTTGAAGAGTCAAAATACGATAAAACAATCAGTGATTTACCTGATGAAATGTTTGAACCACTTCTCGGTGAAAATGGGTTGTTTTACAACTATAATTTTACGGTTCAGGAATCCACTCCACTCGATATTGTTGCAGCAATTGACCCCGAAATGATTGGAACCATGTTTGAAGCCTTGGTTACTGATCGAGGTGGAAAGGGCGCATTCTACACTCCAAGAGTTGTTGTTGCCTATATGTGTCGTGAAGCCATCAAATCTGTCTTAGAAGAGAGAACTGAAGTGAATGCTGAATCTATTCGAAAACTCGTAGACGATGATGATAAGGCGGGCTTGTCGATTGATGATGCACTAATCATCAATTCGGTTTTGGCTGAAGTCAAGGCAATTGATCCCGCTTGTGGTTCTGGTGCATATCTGCTTGGACTTTTGCACGAATTAGTTCGTGTTCTCACCAAACTATCAACAACAGCAGAAGACCTCACTGAGAATCACCATAAGATGAAACTAAGAATTATCAGTCGTTCCATCTATGGTGTAGACCTTGACCCGTTCGCAACCAATATCGCGATGTTGAGGCTATGGCTATCGCTTTCAGTTGAAGCACCTGAACCACTTCCATTACCCAATCTTGACTTCAACATTGAAACTGGTGATTCATTGCTTGCACCGGATCCTCAATCATATCAGATGAGCATACTCAATCTTGGCCTACTTCAAAGGGCAGATGCGCTTTCAGAAAGGAAAGAAATATATCTTAAGGCAACTGGAGATAATGCAAGAGAATTAAGAGCAGAAATCAAAGCAGAAGAAGCGGGGATTCGTAAGATGCTGCGTAATCAAAATGATGAAATCGGCTCAGTAGATTACAGAGTCCACTTCGCATCTGTGTTCACAAAAAATGGTGGCTTTGATATTGTCTTGGCCAACCCGCCGTACGTCCGCCAAGAAGACCTTAATGCCTGTTTTAAGAAGAAGTTGTTTGCAAATTACAGCGCAGGGGTTGCGGAATCGGGACTGGTGAAACGCTCTGATTTATATTGTTACTTTTACGTTAGGGCTTCGCAGTTGCTCCGAGGAAACGGGGTAATGGCTTTCATCTGTTCAAATAGTTGGTTGGATGTAGATTTTGGTAAACCGTTGAAAAAATTCCTCAAGAACAACCAACACCTTGTTTCCATCATCGACTCTTCAAAAGAGCGCCAATTCGTTTCAGCTGCAGTAAATACAATTATTAGTGTATCGAAGAAGGTCAGTGGCCATAGTAAGGGGACGAAATTTATCAACTTACAAGGGGGTTTTGAGGACTCGATTTCGAACCCGGAGATGCGAACTGAATGCTTAGTAGAATTTGATAATTTGGACCCCGAAGAGAAATGGCTTTTATTTACTAAGGCGCCAGAAATCTACTTCCAGGCTCTTGAGGGTGGACTTTTCCAAGGGCTGGAGAATTTCGGTCTCATCACTCGGGGTTTCACCTCAGGCGCCAATGACTTCTTTTTCATCCCGAAGGGGACTCGACCAGAGATTGAGAGCAGGTTCCTGAAACCGGTAATCAAGACCCCGAGAGAGGTTACTGGAATCATGGTCAATGAAGAGATGTTGGCCAATGAGGTGTTCCTATGCCAGCCTCCCAAGAGGATTTTGAAGAATGAGTTCCCTGGGGCTCATGCATATGTTAAGGAAGGAGAAGAGAAAATAATCGAGATCAAGAGAGGTAAGGATAAGGGCACAGAATTAGTGGGTTACAACTCCTTGTCGACGACAAAATCCCGCCCTCAGTGGTACACTCTACCAAAACTAAAGCGTGCTGATGTGTTGTTGAGGCAATTTTACAACGACAAATTTGACTTCCCGCTAAACCCACTGGGCTTACCATGCGATCATACATTTTACTACATTCACCTGCCTGCCGAAGCGGAAGGATGTGCACACACAGAATATAGTGAATCAGACCATCAGATGAAGATTCTGAGGTTAGGGGCATATCTCAATAGTTCAATTTCATGGATGTTTGTAGAAGTGCTGGGAAGGAAGAACATGGGCGAGGGGGTTCTGACCTGTTATGGCCCAGAGATGCGCCCCTTCCCAACTCTGGACCCGAATAGGCTGGAAGGTATCGAGGATTTGTTCAAACCTTTGACCAAAAGGCCCGTGGAATCGGTGTTTAAGGAGTTGGGCCTCGACCCCGAGTTGCCAATTTCCGGGCAGACTCCCAACCCAAAGCCAGACCGTAAGGCCCTCGATGACTTTGTCTTCGATATAGTTGGTCTCGACGAGGAGCAGAGGACACAAGTCTACCTGAGCTTGTGCGAGATGGTTCAGAACAGGCTCTCCAAGGCTAAGACCATCCTATAATGCCCGCAACTCGCCTTCAGACGGTTGCGGATTCGAGAATAAGGTCCCAAATTCCCATCAGCGCCTCAGTAAATCTCAGGAAGCGTCTTTCCTGCTAATTGCCTCAACAAATACACCGTGGAAGGCTGCAATCAACTTTTCTTTTTCCCCATCATCATTTCCTGGAATGAACAGTTCAGGGCGGAATGGAACTGAAATGATGCCGATGGGATTGCTTAGGCTCAAATCGTCGCCAGTCTTGGGTTCTTCTTTCGGAATACCAAGCCAACCGTGGAATTCGGGCTTTGCCTCAACATTGTTAATTGGGTCGGGATACACCAAAAATGCAGCTTTTGGGTTGCCCCAATTTTCATGTTCGTTATCAGCAGAACAATAGGCAGCCATTTGATGCCAGTCACCACGTTTCAAAGCGGCACCTTTCATTGCAAAATGAGGTGTTGGCGTATCGTCTTCAACTGTGTCACGCCTCTCCAGACGAAGTGTCTGACCCTCAGGAATCACCAATGAAATACGGCCCTTATGCAATTGAGTTGGCTTATGAATTGATTCGCGCGTCGAATTACGGTAATTTTTCCATTTGGAATCAATGATAATGGTTGTATCACCCACAATGAATCTCGGCGCATCGGGTTTTACTTGCCCCCCTCGGAAAATCTCTGCATCAATCGTCCTCGAAACCTTGAATGTCTCACTTTTAACACCTTTATCCTGCTGAATAGTCTGCCCAAATTCAGTACCTTTGACAATTAAATCCTCGACGTATTTCTCAAAAATGTCATTAATTCGAATGATGTTTGATATGCAATTATCAGATCTTTCTGAAACCGCATATGGTAGGATGAGATTCTCATAACTGCCTTCATCACTAGGAACCTTTCTGAGATACATCATCATCGCTAACTCAAGAATGAGGGCGGAGGATTTGTATGCGCCGCGAGACATTGCTCGTATGGTGGGGAATTGAGTTGGTGTGATATTGGCGCGGTTTACGCCATGAAATTTTAGTTGTAATTTACGAGCTGAATTTCCTAATTCTGGATTGATATTCACAAAATCTCTGTGAATCTGATTTACAGTATAGAAAAGGAGTTGATTCGGGAGTGTGTTAATGTTGTGTGCTTGGTATTTACAAGGGAATGTGTCTGGATTTCTTGTTAGGTAATTACGAATGTATGAGTCGACCATCAAGCGACCTTTAATTCCAGAACGGACATCACGTTCAACCTCAATGTTTGAATTGATTAAACCCTTTTTATAAAGCGATTCAACTTCTGAAACAAATATTTTTGACAACAAATAATTCCAGTTCTCAGTTTTCCAATCGTCAGTGGATACTTCCTTACTCTTACTCTTCTCCCAAATCCGACCCAATCCAAACTCCCGGCGCTTGGTTTTATCTAATTGATAAAACAATATTGCTTGCTTTTCAACCTTTTTGATTTTGGGTGCTATTTCAAGTGACCAATGTTTATGAGAAAAAGTTCCGATAAACCCCTGTGATTTGGCAGAAATCATTGCTGTTTTAGTCTTCTCCGCTTCAACTTTATTCGAATGAAATTTCTCAGAAAAATTGAACACCTTTTTGTACTGTTTCGAAAGCAACTTCAACCATTTCAAGAACTCGTCCCATTCCTCCTCTTCCATCTGTATTTTCAATTCTGGAGCATGATGGTATTTGCAGTATTCCTTTCCGCTGAGAGATTTCTCCCCACAATTATCTCCATCTTCAGTCCATTTGCATGTATCATGCTGGTGTTTTCTGCAAAGTCCTGAAATCCCGTAGACATCGTCACCGCAAATTGAATCATTGTCAGAGTCAATTCTTCTGCAACCATCCATGTGAACACCTCAGTATAATCAATTATTATTCACTTGATTTTATTTTTTTGTCCAACCATTTTTTGATCATATCAGCAGTTCCTAACGAAACAATACCTTCTTTTTCATACTCTGAAAGTTGATTTTCGACCTTCTTTGTCCAATTCTGGTCTTTCACATTTTGCCAAGTATCTTCATCACCTTTGTCCAGTTTAAAGAACGAAGGACCAATCGCAAACTCCCTCAAATCTAATCCGTTTCTATTCGTATCCCATATTGATTCTTCACCTGGGCGTTTAAATACCTCCAGAACTCGAGAATACAGTTGCTTAGCAGGACTGTCATCGACAAGAATACCGGGGCTAATCCAATCTGCATCGTTTGCATTCATTGGTAGCAATGGTACGAAACAAAAGCGGCGACGGAGTGCTTGGTCCATCGGTTGAATGTGGTGGTCTGCAGAATTCATAGTACCTAAAATTAGCAAATTGTTCGGCATTGTGAACCATGTACCATCACGCAATGTTACAGGGAAGTTTCGCTTTTCCATGGCCATCAATGCTTCACCGAAAATTCGTGCAACATTTCCACGGTTGATTTCATCGATATGCAACACGTGCAAACGGCCTGGGTTGAGGGTTGCGCACATTGCAAAACGATAGAGTATTTTGAATTCATTTGTGAGTGACCCGTTTTCGTCGAATGCGACCCCCATCATGAAGTCGCTGTAATCGTATGATGCATGGAATTGGAGAATTTCATAGTGGATTTTGCTTTGCCACTCAAAATCTTTACCATCGCCATCCTTCCATTTTTCAAACTTCCAAGGTACTCCGGACTTAGAATGGAAACTCTCATCCGAGTCTTGACAACAAATATCTGCTTTAACTTCCTCTTCTGCCGCTCCCTTGGAAGCATCAAATACATTTTCTTTGAGGCGGTCAATCAAAACCGATTTAACACCTGATTTCGTCAACCCGAATGCAGTGCAACACTCCTTGAGTTCAGCATTCTTCATCTTCTCGAAATCGGGAGCACCTTTTTCTTTGAGGCGTTCTTTCAATTCCGAAATTTTCCCTGAACTCGATAATCCGAATGCTTTGCACCATTGCTTGAGTTCCTTTCCCTTCATCTTTTCGAAATTGGGCATTTTCGCATCAGATGGTGTCTCTTCTTCAGCCTCCTCTTCTGCCGCTTCCTCTGCTTCGGATGGTTTTTGATTCATGTAATCGTATCGAAGTGGAAGAATGTCATTAAAACCGTGTTCAGTGGTTGCAGTGATCGTTTCCTTAGCAAGCCTGGAGAGTAACATGTTTGGACCAGTGATGGTGTATGTCTTTCCAGTCCCAGGTGGGCCGTAGAGAATGATGTTTCGAACACCCTCATTATACAAATTCAGAATAGTATCAATCGTCATTCAGCCCCCTCCAAATTAGCCAACTTTGAAGTATCATGCTTCATATCTGATCGTTCAATTGGTTCCAAAGTGGGATAGTGTTGTTTAACGAATTCAAAAATCTGAACTTGGTATTTATCGCCGCCCGTAGTTCCATTCCAAGTGCTGATTTTTTCTGCTGCTTTTTTCATTTGTTTAGAATCGAGTTCACCTTCTCTCAGTAATGTTTCAAGTTGAGGGATGATTGTGAATGCAACACTGGCACACTTCCCACTCTTGCCAATCATCCATTTTCCAAAGCCACTGTCTTTCCGGACTTCCTTAGGAAGAAGATTGTTTAGTTCACGTAATAGATCAATATCTTCTTCAGAAACCAGAATGATGCCATTCTCGTCGATAACCTGCGACTCAGTTTCGTTTGACACTGAAGGCAAAACCTTCCATTCAAATCGGCGCTTTAGAGCGTGGTCGATGACGCCGATTGACCGATCTGAACTGTTCATCGTACCTAAGAGTGCCAGATTCTTTGGAATTGTTATGCGACGGCCATTTCCTGTCAATATTGGAATGCCTTTGTACTCATCTTCCAATCCGAGAATCAATTCCCCAAATACGGAGCCAAGAGCCGCTCGATTGATTTCATCGACAATCAATACATGAGGTGTGTTGGGATTTTGGATAGCGCTTTCACACATTTTGAGGAAGGTTCGTTCATCGTCACTGAACCGTATTTTCCCATCAGAAAAATCAGGGTCTACACCCCGTACAAAATCAGAATAGGAGTATGTTGGATGGAACTGTACGATGTCCCAAACCACTGATGAATTCACAATGAAAGACTCTTTAGTTTCTTTCACAATTGCCTGTCTTTGTTTACTTACCAGACTTGCTAAATGTGCAACTGCAGAAGGGGGGTTCGTTTTTGGGAAATAAAATGTAGGTTTTGGTGCCTCCTCTTGATTGAGCCAGATGCTGGTAAATTCTTGATAGATTTCTGAACCGGGTGAATATCTGTGAATATGATATTCCCATTGTACTTTTCCACCTGATTCAGTAACTACAATTCTCCGAACAATTTTGAGTAAATCCCATTCCTGAATAACCTGTTTTGGAACTTTTGATAATCTAATCGTACCACCTGGGCTCTCACTTTCACCAGTGAATTTCAAAGACGTATGTACATAACCTTCAGAACTCTTCTCTAGTTTATCTTCGTCATAAACGCTGATTTGGACTCGGGTGCTTTTTCCTGTTCTCCCAGTTTTCCCGTAACCCGAGCCTTTACTTCCGAGAGAAGCAGGAGCGTAAAACGAATTGTCAGTACCGATTTGCCCTAACACTGGAGATGTACGTGAAAGATTGAAAGTGCTGCAATTACCAGATCTTCCTGAGTTGGCCATTATGTACATCGTCATTTGATGCCGAACGATACTTACTTGTGCACCAGTCTCTCCGGTGAACTCTCGAATTGTTTGCATTGCAAGATGGGTTTTTCCTGTACCAGGTGGGCCTTTCAATATAACATGCCTGCCTTTTTCCAATGTCTCTTTGATGGATTTTGAGGTTGGGACGGTAGGCATGTACTTGGCATGTTTCGTTTAGTCTTATATGTTCCCGAGTGTTCAAATTACACAGAAATCACAGAAGTGGCACTTATACAAAATGAACTCGAGGTATAAGCAAGACCAAGAACATCCTATAGTGCTTGCAAATAATCGAGTGTCGGTGGTGGATCCGAGACAAAAAGGTGGAAGTGATCTCCACTTCGCACAATCGTAATAAAATCTCCAACATTTCGATCCTGAACTGTTCCTGCAACTACTAGATAATCTACATCGTCGCCAGCCTGATTCAATAATCCAAGTAATTCTCCATCCATACTCATATTCATGGTTCGGCCGCCATCGGCATTGCGTTCTGGAGCCCATATGAAAGTCACGTCTAGATTTTGGATCGCCTGATCATGTATATGGATGGAACAATTGACTGTGGCCGAATGGCTGGGAAACCGGGAGAAAGCCGCCTCATTCCCATCAACGCTCCAGTAAACTTCAGGAATCAACTGATTCCTGAAGAATTGCTCTCCTCCAGTGGACTCCCAATCATCTTGCGGAACCTGATATGGATTCTTTCCTCGAATTGGCAACTGTAACGCTCCCCCCATTGGATTTCCACCCTCATTCCTTTGGAGCATAGACTCGAATATCCGCGTACACCATACTATCAGTTCTTCAACAGGCGGATGTACTTCATCAGGTTCTTGTTGAGCTTCAGCCTGCTCTTCTTGATTCCATGGAGTGATAATATCTGTTGGTTGAATGAAAGATGTAATTCCGGCAGTGGAGGTTCCTGACATTGGGTCCTCGAATTCCCCAGGAATCGGTTCTCCCTGTTGATTGTCGCCCCCACCAGGATTGTCTTGTCCGAATTCGGAGCCGATGAGACCCCCATAATTCCCCCTCCTTGGGTGGTTGGTCCTTAGGAGCCTCTCGAAGTCATCAAGGTCTGTCAAACTTCGACAGCGGGGGAGGCCACTTTCAAGTAAGTCACGTACAATCTGAATGGCGGCACGAACCACAGGGCTGTCCTCTAAAAGTCCGGAGTTCATAACCGCTGCTTCGATGTTGTTTTGTAATCCCCCCCTGGTGAGGTTGTGAGACCCTACGAACGCCTTTCCTTGGGCCTCGTTGTGAAATGCATAGATCTTGGGGTGAAAGGCGTGTCTAGGTTGACCCGGTTCTGTGGCAAAGTGGCAGATGGTAACTTCAACGCGTTCTGGAGCTAGTGATTTGTAGTTGAGCAGACGAGTCAGCGCCTCCCTTGAAGTTCCACCATTACTGGAATCTATGCCTACGATAATGTTGAGTGTGCCGCCTCTTTCGATGAACTGGACGAGTGCGTCATTAACCAGGCGCAGCCCACTCATTCTACAGTAGGCGACAGCGATGTTAATGTGGGTCCAATCAGGATTCTCAATCTCCATTCGTAGAATTCGGCCAAAAGGCTGAGATGGGGATGAGAAGAGAATCGCCATAGGTTGTGCTATTGTGAACCTTTTATTACTTTTATCGGCCATTTTCTTCTAAAATTGTAATAAAGCCTTCTTGATAATTATTTATTATGCCGGTTACAGTACAAAAGCCGAGTGCAGTCTTCTGAATGAACTGTGCTTCAACTTGATAGGTGATTGATTGCCTTCAATGCTTTCGAGCTCTGTTTTATCTGCGCGTCAAGTCTGTCTAATTCCTCGAGTAATTCTTTAATCTCAATTTGCTGTTTGCGGTTCTCTTCATAGAGGATTTTTATTCATCATATAGACAAATATTATCAAACAGATTAGGAAAGGAAATCTCAATAACAAGTCCAATCAACTGATATTCAACCAGCAGACCAGTCTTGGTTTTACACCCTTTACGGGTGCTTGTAAAGTCCTCATGATGGTATTCTTGATGCGCTTCTCGACCTTTTTCTTGATTTCTCTCAAAGTCTCATCGTCAAGTGAAATTACCCTTGCAGTATCGGGTTCACATTCAATAATTTTGTGAATCACTGACATTTGGCCTATTTGGTCAAGTATTTCTTCAGTTTCTGTATCGTAGAAGAACCAGAGGCTCTCGCCCATACCGTCTTCAGTGCTCCATCCTGGTACCACGCCTCGTTCAATTTCCTCATCAGACAAAGAGACAGGTTCGGGTATTCGGTAGCAGAAAAAAACACCCTTTCTACCGCCTTCATTTGCTTTCCCACTGAGGGTATGGAATGGCATTTTACGCCACTTCTTTGCTTGTTCTGGATATTCTATCAACAATGACTCGAGTACAAGCTTCAATGCTTCGTCGTCAGACGCTTCACCGGAATAATCTGCATTAAAGTTTTCAATTATATTATAATCATCATCCTTAGTGAGGACCTTCCCTTTTTCAATACCGAATACGATGGATATACTGAGTAGTTTGTTGTTTACCCTATTGTGCAATCCAAGAATGGTTTCTAATTGTTTTGGAGGTAAAAAATTCCAATAATCAATTTTCCCCCGCTCATCAGATCGTTCAGGATGCGCTTCTTTGATTAATTCTTCAACATCTGGATCCAGTCTTCGGTCAATTCGCCCAATTCTTTGCATCAACTTTACTGGATTCCAATGTATGTCATAATTTATTAATTTAGTGGAATCTTGGAGATTTAGACCTTCAGCAAGAACATCAGAAGAAACTAATATATCAATTTCATTTTTACCATTGTCTAATAATTTTTTTGAACTTGATTTATTATAATATGGCGAAAAACGTTCCACAATATCCTTTCTACTGGCACTCGTACTTCCATCGATTTGCTCAATATTTAGATGTGGTAGCCTATTACAAAGATGTTTATGTAAATATTGTCCTGTTTTTGTAAATTCAGAAAATATAATTATTTTATTTGTGTTACTAGCGGCATCGGTTTCAATTAATTTGACTAAACGATTTAGCTTTGCATCATCGGAAACGGAGAATTTGGAAAGTTTGAAGGAAAATGACGCGAGTAACTCCAAATCAGAATAGGTTTCATCTATTATTGCCCGTACATCAAAATCTTCATCACTCCATATATTTTTGTCAACATCAGGCAAACAATCATCTAAATCTTCTTCTTCAAATTCATCATTCATTCCTGATTCTTTTTGAGTGAAGTTTGATGCATAAATTAATGTTTCGTTATTTTCATTTATCCATTTATTTATTCTATTAGCCAATCTTTCATCATCTAATTGATGCGCTCTTAACCATGCAATTACCTTGAGTAACAATTTATTGCAGCGCCATTCAAATGAGTTGATAGAAGATTCAAAAGATTTTAGGAAACCGATTCTTATTAGTCGCCCTATTTGTTTTAGTCTAGTTCGTTCACGGTGAGTTTCGATATTATCAGGTTCGCCATGTCGATAGTGATTATATGGGTAATAAAAGGATAAATTGAATAAATTGTCATCTTCTCCAAAAGATTCTGCAAATTCATGAAGGAATTCGCCATATACCTTCTCTAAATCGTATTGCCATACTTTTGGGTCCTGTGGTTCCGGAAAATCTATTTTTCTTCGGCTATTTATCTTTTGACTTTCAACAACAAATTTCCTACTTCTCTGTACGACTAAAGATCTTACCAATTTATCTCTCTTGAATTCATTTTGAACATCACTTCTTGACATTGTTCCCGAATCAATCTCAGCATCATCCAATTTCCCCTCTTCAATACTATCCTTAATGATTGATTTAATATTACGTTGTAATTTATTGAAGTGGGACTCAGTATTCGGGACACCAGTATTGTTGAAATGCTTACGATTGCTATTAGTAAATAGTTCAATCATGTTTCTCAAATCTTTGATGTTATTGTTTATTGGCGTGGCTGTAAGAAAATACACTGCTTTTTTCCGGCCGTTGTTGATGAAATCATAAAGAGCATTATATTTCTGATTTTGGTTGCCTCTATTTCTAAAATTATGTGCTTCGTCAATAATCACAACATCGAACCTTTTCTGAGCTAATTCCCAATCCTCTTTGAATTTTTTATTTGTCAAATCGGTATGAGCCCTGTGCTCAAAATTTGATGCCCAACCCGCTAAACTAGGTAATTTATCCTTTAGTTGAGGCTCCCAAACAGATTCATGAATTGCCCTTGGAGTTAATAACAATACATTTTTTCCTTCATAACCTGCCAATCTCTCAATTAACATTAATCCTTGGTAAGTTTTCCCTAGACCTACCCCATCACAGAGAAAAGCGCCACCATGGGTATTTGCAATATCAATTAATGCAAGATAACCATCTTGTTGGTATTTATCCAAATCTTTCCAAATTATAGATCCGCCCTTTTCAATGTCTTTCTCATGCCAAACAGTAGGGCCGACAGTCTCCTTGTCTCTGAAATATTCCTCTAATGATTTACCGTAGAGAAGGAATGGTTCGTATTCATGAGCATGTGTCTCCATTACTTCAAGCACTTCTTCGTTAATCGGTTCAGTACCTTCATGTTCCCAAAAATGCTCAAACCACTCTTGTAATTCAACGACTTGATGGCCAGTTTCAATTCGCACATTCAGTTCGATGTTTTTGGAGATCCCAGGCACTGTGAAGTTGCTTGAACCTACGAGCGCAACTGGCCCCATTATGTCGTGCTTGGCATGGGTGATGTACATCTTGGCGTGGAATTTGTGTGGCGTATAAACACGGCATTCAATTTTTCCAGAACGTATTGCTTCGATAATTGCTGGAATGCCTCTTAGAAACTCGTTGCCATGCTTCTCTTTCTCTTCATCAAATGAGTTGTCAAGTTGTTCAGTGATTGCGGTTACGAGCGTTTCTTTAGTAGATCGAGACACCTCGTGACCCATTAAGATTCTAATCTTGTCGAGCTTCTGCCATTCTCCATCGAGTCTGGATAATGCACCAACTTCAAAATAACCTGTTGCGATGTCAAATTGGCGCGATACTTCGCACCATTTCTCAAGGTAACCCTGCACTTTGTCTGTAACATCAGTCTCCCGATTATCGACAATAAATGCACTTCTACCCTCGCCCATGAACTAACGAATAGTGTGACTCTATATCAATTCTGCACCTTTAACAGGATTGTTGATGATTGATATATCCAATTGGAATTGGTCAAGCAAAAATAAACCAAATGTTCGTAGGATTCCAAACATTACTATACGCTAATTGAGATTATTGCGCATCGACGATAAACGCCTTCATCTGCTTAGCAGCAGGTCTCAACCATAATGGAATTTTGGCACTGACTCCATCACCGATGAAAATATTCTCATCAGGAAGCAGAAAATCCTTGAATTCTGCGTTAGCTTTCCCTTTGCAATTTGAGCATTTATGCTCACTCCATCCTCTGCTTACGAATCGTGGAGACACGGACATAGAGAACGCATTGTTCTGCTTAGCCATTAATTCATATTTCTCCGGCTTGATATTTACACTCACGCGACGGCCGAAAGTTCGGACACTGGGTTGGTGTGTCCTTCTCTTTCTGCTTGAGTGAGCAGACGCTAAAGTTAATTTTTGGGTCGCTATATGATCGGCCATACTCCATGGTGTGTCCATACAAATTCTAATCAATAATACCAAAGGCTTGTCCCCTAATCGCAACATATGCTGAAGGCGCCGTATGTAGTCACTGGAGCAAGTAAAGGATTAGGTAGAGCGATTGCAAGAAATTTGGCTGAATGTGGTCATCCAATTATTGCATTATCAAGCGATGCGGTTTCACTTGGAGTTGCAGGTGCTGAGTTTGCATCGATTCAACCTGATTCAATCACTATTACTTGTGATTTAGCAGATAGAGCAGATATTGCTACAGCTGCAGAACAAATCAAAGCAAAAACAACTTGGATTGCTGGCATAGTTCACAATGCAGGAATAATCTCTCCAATCAAATCAATGGCTG
>Ga0209709_10002575_pt1 | contig 15662 bp, 23 predicted proteins | sample ArcticOcean_MG_C_2_FD_187435 | JGI IMG/M metagenome (GOLD analysis project Ga0209709, IMG submission 187435) | Marine microbial communities from western Arctic Ocean - ArcticOcean_MG_CB4_136 (SPAdes) (version 2) | ecosystem: Environmental > Aquatic > Marine > Oceanic | place: Arctic Ocean... | reverse complement strand
CTTATTTATGGCGGCTTTTGTTGGAATAATCTTGTGGTCTAAGTCCCCAACGGTCCATAGTCTCACATTAGAAATGGCTCCGTCTAAGGCCGCTACGTCTGCGAGCTTCATTTTTTCAAGCATAGTAATATCATCAAGAATAGCGTAAATCATGGGATTTGCCCAGAGAAGCCAATCGTCCTTTTTATAATAGAAGGTTTGGACATTTTCTGGACTTAGGGGGATTTTTCTTTCTCCTCTCTGTAGGCTTTTCTGTATGTCTAGAGGGAGTGTTTTGAATATTGTATTTGGAGAATTGTCTGTTTTAACCAGTGCTTCATAGCTATTCTTTGATAAGTTTAATACAAATTCAGGCTTACCAACTATTTGTGAGCCGTTGTTCTTTATCTCTACAGCTAGGGGATTTAAGAAATCGTATGACCAAGGTATTTCCCTCTTTAGAACTTTAAGGGGGTCAATCTTCACGTCTGCGGCTAAAGAATTCCTAAGATTTTTTTCTTGTTGTTTGTTTATCTTGGCGGTATGTCTACGAACAACTACATTTCCACATCTGTATAGATAATTTAGAAATCTTTCCGATCTATCTACACCACCTATTTCTTGCCACCACTTTCTGTAGAATTTTTCAATAGTCTTATTTGGATGGACTAACACTAGCCCCTGTGAGGCAAAATCACTCATTAGGTCAATAACATTCCTTATTATTCCAACCCTATCGTATGCCTGCATACACTGTTTGATTATTCTCTTCTGCTTATTAGAGACCGATTCCCCCGGCCTAAAGCTATCGTAATCAGATCTTAAAAAAGAGCTTCTAACAGATCGGTTTGACTCTATATCAATATAGCTATTCTGCCTACCATAACCCATACTCTTTTGAATTCCCTCATAAGCTTCTACGTTATCTGAGGTTTTAGCGTATGCTTCTTGTCTCTGTGAGTCGTTGTCCCAAGTCAGGTATAGTGAGGAATCGTCATTCATTTGAATTGATCTCCATTCAATGGCATTGTTAATAGGATTGATATCTACTTATACACAAATTAGTAAATATCTTGAACTTTATCAGCAAACCACGAAGGACCGTAGTATAGTTTGTCATTATTGTATTTTATAGAGCCGTCTTGCTTTGCAAAACCCCCTATTGCGCCATATTCGACTATATCTTGTTCTATTGACAAAGTTCTAGCGGACATATTAGCCATTATCAGAGAAGAATATCTGTCTTTTCTTAATCTGTTCTTTTTACCTGCCGCTACTTTAACTTCTGGAGTATCCCACCTTTCTCTTCCTGCCGTGGTCTGTGTCATGACAATCATACTTAATTCATCCTTTAATTCTTCTATCTCCATAACACAGTCCTCTAGTGTGTCATACTTCCTGCCTGTTAATTTATCGTCCTCTATAGATAAACCAATACTAACAGAATCAAAGAACGGAAATAACACAATTCTATCTTCAAAGTCTTTTCTAAGGCCGTGATTAGCCTCTGCTAACCAATTAGCTTTTGCAAATTGACATAACCTTAAAATATGTAGTCCGGTGTTATCATCTGTATCCTTTTCCTTCTCCTCTATAACGGGCCAGATTGCCACTTCTCCCTCTTTTATTTTATCTTTGTCGTGCAACGCCTCCATTACAGCGATGCCACCGCCTTGGGCGTCTAGGGATATTTCTGCACATGGGAAAACCTTCATCAAATCTCTAATCTTTCTGGCACAATAGGAATAGAAATCATCCTCGTCTGCTATCTTTGATTTAACCTTATCTTTATGCTGTTTTCTGTTTGTCGTCCAGCAGTGAACTATCCTTCTGTGGTCTTCGTTAATCTCCATCACGACAATACTGAAATTATCCACCTCAGAAGCGGGGTCAACTCCAAACACATATTTTTTCTTAGGGTCTCCTTTTAACATGGTTTCAAAGCAAACATCGCCGGATGGGAAGCTTATCGTTTTTGTTGGAGATGTGCAGCAGGACTCTATTAGACTCCTCTTGAAAAACCCCTGACTATCGGTTGTAAAACAAGCCCCATACTCCATATTGAATATACCAGAGTGTATAGTGGCTTTTGCTCTGGAAACCTGACCTGAGTCCATAAAGCCATCAGGAAGATTTTCTACAGGCATCCTAATAACAGAATATTCTCTCCAGTCAAAGTCTGCCGGGACATCCCCCCCGAAAACATCTTGTAAGGCGGATTCCTTTCCTCCGCTGTTTACTATGGCTCTATACCTTTTCCAGTAATCTGCAAAATGATTAAAGTCATAATAAGCCGTACCAGAAAGAATTATTTGGTTTGACTTGTCTTGGGGGTTGTCTGTACTTTTACCAACCCCCACACCTAGCTCTTTTGCTCTTTTTACTCTGGCTTTAATCTTCACCTTCTCTGCTGGAGATGCTGCAACAGCGGCAAAGCCAGCCACAACATTCTCAAAAATGTCCCTAGGTATAGATGCAAACTCGTCAGCAATAATATCATTAGCGCGCTGACCTCTAATCTTACTGCCATCACCGAGAGGTAGACACGTTATAGTGCTTTGGTTTATATGCATTACGCACCTATCCACATCCCTTCTTGGGCCACTGTTAGATCCGCACAGATCTCTAAGAACCGGCGCGTTTTTCCAGATGGTGTCCATATATTCAAAAAGAACTTTTGACTGCCTAAAAGCTGCGCCAACAACAATGATTTTTCTACCCGGCATAAATAGAGCGCGAAGAAGCGGGTAAACGGAAAGCATGAATGATTTTCCCATCCCCCTGCTTCCGATAAGCATTGGAAACTTCCTGTTCCATAGCTCGTAAAGAAGTAAGGACTGGAAGGGTAATAATTCTATATTTAATATATATTTACAGGCGAAGGAGAGATACTCTGGCCTCATCATCAACCAAGCTATTCTTTCTAGAAGTTGATCCTTATCTGCCCCCTCCATTATAAAATCCATAGGATTAAATAATAGTTTTTGATCTACGTCTATTCCTAGCCACGCATCTTCTAGTTTTTGCTTATCGCTTATCATTCAGATATACCATCAGCAAAGCCGTAATATACAGCCTCTCCCGAGCTAAGATACCAATCTCCATCTTTCATTTTTCTTTTTATGTATGATTTTGTTTTTGAAATATTGTATTTTTTTTCTTTGAAGAACTTTCCAGTTTTGTAACACTTGGCGGCAAATGTATTAAGCATAAGGTCTAGGTTATCTTTATCTAACGCTGCCCAATTTTGGGAATTTAGATATTCGCCACTGCAATCCGTAGAGCCGAAGTGCGCCATAAAGTGTGTACTTGGAGACATCAGTCGTTTATCTGCGGCTTGTAGTATAACGCCACTCATTGATTCGGCTTGACCATAGGCTACTATTGTTATATATGATTTACATGCTGATATAGCGTCGAATATGGTCATTCCGGCTTGCCAACTGCCGCCAATGCTCTGCATGTTTATTCTTATTTCATTATTATTTAAGTTATCTAAATACCTTACATTCTTTACAAAATTTATAGCCATTCTATAGTCTACGCCGGGATCGTCATCTCCACCATCCTTCGCTGAGTGTAAATAAATTTCCCTATCCTTGACATCAATTCCATAGTTATGTATTTCACCAATAGCGTCTCTAACGTTTGACATCTTGCTCCTTATGAAATAGCTCGTTCAATCTTTTGAAGATACTATTACACACCATAAATGCATTGTGTTTATTATCGCAGAATATCACATTAACATCATATGTTATAGAAATCTCCATCAGAGCCTTTAGTAAATATCTTCCGCTTATTTTTGTTTGCTCTATGACCTGAAACCTTTTAAACTTGGGAAGGTTTATCTTTCCCTCCTTATATGCTTCGTAGAGTTCTTTATCTTCTTCCGTCTTTAACAGGCTGTGTGGATAGTCTATAAGATCAGAAGCCGAAAACTCCAAGAGTAAATACCGAAAGTGAAAATCCCTCATCCTTTCTATTTCATTATAAAAGGTTTTTTTCTTTTTACCTAAATTTATAGCAATCTCAGACACAGAAGCTTTTCTCTCTATGCAGACAACATCCTCAAAACCTTCAAGGGTATAGTCTCCTGTGTTAAGAGTTCCAACTTCCATCCCAGAACACTTATCATACGGAGAGAAAAACCATCCATCCTGCTCTCTTGTGTCTTTAATTACTTTATATTTAGGTATCATTGTTTGTATTTTATAATTCCTTTAGCTGCATCCCAAGTTGGCTTAACTCTGCCAACGGCGTTGTAAACTTGATTAAAAGTAGAGCCTGTGCAGTTTTCAAAAATAGCGGGTTTACCGGGATTTTCGTTTATAGTATCTATAATAGAGCCAGCATCGTTTAGTTTATCTGGTTTGGGAGTCTCTATAAAAACCTCTCTAGACTTCTCTAATATTTTTTTATTGTCTAGACCCCAGTCCTTATTAAATGTAGATTTTTCTTCTTTGTTGAACATTGTTATCTCTTTCTTTTAATTAGTTCTGAAAAATATAAAACATAGTGAGATTCCTTCCCTGTCACAGACTTATGACAAGCGCTACAGAGCGCTATGCCGTTGTCGGTGTCATATCTCAGGGAGGCAGCGGAAGACCATTTCATTATATGATGAACGTTTAATCTAGCTCTCTTCCCTCTCTTTTTACACATTTGACACGTATATTTGTCCCTTTTTAATACTTTACGCCTAAACTCTTTGTATATCGGGTCGTCGTAGTCTCGCCGCTTCGACATCGCTATCCACCATTCTTTCTGCTAGTTTTTCAAATGAAATCTCAGGTTCCCAGCCCAAGACACGCTTCGCCTTAGCTGGTATCCCCAATAAATAGTCTACTTCTGATGGACGGTAAAACTCTGGGTCAATTACCACAAGATCTTCCCAGTCGTCAATTCCTACGTGCTTGAAAGCCACGTCTAAGAAATCCCTGACCGAATGAGTCTCGCCAGTAGCCACCACATAGTCGTTTGGTGTTTCATGCTGCATCATTTCCCACATGGCCCGCACATAGTCCTCTGCATGGCCCCAATCTCGTTTTGCGTCTAGATTGCCTAATCGTAGCGCAGGAAACTCTTTGTCCATACCAGAAGCTACAAACTCACCAATCCACTTGGTAATCTTTCTGGTTACGAACTTCTCGCCCCTCCTTTCGCTCTCATGATTAAACAAAATCCCACTACAGGCGAATATCCCATAACTGTCACGATAGTTCCGCACAAGGTGATGAGCCGCCAATTTAGCAATAGCATATGGACTCTGGGGCGCAAATGGTGTTTTCTCGTCTTGGTATTTTAATATGTCCACAAATTGCTCTCGCAAGCTATAGTTCTTACCAAACATTTCGCTTGAACTGGCCTGATAAAACTTTATATTGTCTTTTCTGCTAGAATATCTTATTGCCTCCAGAATATTCAGCACTCCACCAGCAGTTACGTCCCAAGTCAGGCTAGGTTGCTTGAAACTCGTCCCAACATGAGATTGTGCAGCAAGATTATAAATCTCGTCAGGCTCCTCTTCTTTGATTATATTACTAACACTAAACGCATCCGTAATGTCACCTTCAACAATTTTTATTTTAGGCAGAATATGTTCAATTCGATTTAGTGTGGGTACGCTCACCCTTCTGGTCACTCCAACTACTTCATAGCCCTTCTCTAGTAAGAGTTCCGCTAGATAGCTGCCGTCCTGTCCTGTTATTCCAAAAATGATTGCTTTCATTCTTCTTCCTTTAGCGTTTCCGGTGTCAAAAACGGCTGATCTACGATGCCGTCGTTATATTGTATATAATCAGAAAGACGTTCTTTCTCTGATTCCATTGCTAATCTCATCTTTTCCATCTCTATTCCTACTTCACTTCTATATTTTGGATCTGTTGCCAATTTCTTCACAAGTGATACGAATGTAAGCTTTGAGTCTTCGATAGCTTTAACTCTTTGCTCTCTTGTGCCTTTGAGATCCTTCAGCATCGTCGCCTTGCGTGCCTGAAGATCTTTGTAGTCTTTACTCAGGGTTTCCTGTGAAGCCCGCAGAATGGCTATGTGGCGCTCTGTGTTCATTATTAGATCAATGTCCCTCTGATCTTTGTCTCGCGCCTTTTCGTTCTGAATAACCCTATCGTTCAATATTATTGACTGCTGGTTTTCGTGCTGAGATTTGAGAATCCTATTCATGAGGAGTTCAAGTTTGATCGTATCAATTATTTGCATTTCCTCCGTGTGAAACACATCGTCTTTGAACTGGCTCCACATCTTTTTGAAGTGGAACTCAAACATATCCAACTCTTCTGGCGTAAATTGATTCGACAACTCTTTGAAGTAAGGTTTTTCCCTTAATTCATTTGCGACAGCCGCCTCTTTCTTTTGTTTTGCTGAAAAGCCCACTTTCTTTTTGATCCATGTCTGGATAGAGGTTGGATCGCGATTTAATTCTTTTGCTATCGCTTCAGGAGAAAGAACCTCGCAGTTCTGCTCGATATAGGACATCTCTTCAAATGAAAACCTACCCTTCTTCATAACTTTCCCCATCTATAATGTCTTGTATCAAAGCGATAACCTTAGCCCGTCTATTCTTAGGTAATGATGTACCGTTCTTCAACTTTAAGTAATCCGCCCTCATATCCGATGGTAATTTATCATCTATATTTTCCAACATCTCCAAAAGCTGCACATCTTGACTTATATCACCATCTGTAGCAATATTATATAAACCATGAATATCTAAGGGTTCAAGAATCCCTTTCTTGGATTTTTGTATTCTTTCAGCCGCCCCATGCTCTAGTCTATAGTAATTGTCACGCTTAAAGGTTTTTAATCTATTATTTATATGCACATACATGAAATTATCAAGAGGCCGCGACTGATCATATTTTTCAAGGCCCGCAACGCCAATCAAAAACGCCTCTTGCTCTATATCTTCTATTTCATAGGAGGCAAATGTATACCTGTGCGCCACCTTCTTGGCAATTTTCAAGATTGTGTCAACAACTTCCTTTTCGTCCATCCCCTTGGGTATTTTCATCTAGTTCTTCTTCCTTTCCTAGTTCTTCTAGCCCCAGTGCTGCCGCCGCCCCTTGTGGGGGATCTGGAATATCGGCTGCAAGCTCTTTTTGAATTTCCTCTTGCAACTCAGCAGTTGCTTTTGTGGTTAATTTCGATTCTATCATAAGTTTTCTCCGTTTAAATTAAAGACTTCATATAATGATATACACTATTTGAAAGAAATACACGATAATTTTAGCAGAAAAGAGTGCTATCCACTATAATACTACGGTGGGAAACCACTGGGATATTTGGAATTGGGATTTTCACATAACGCTGTCACATAAAAAAGCTAACGCATATGTGCGAAGGCACGTCCTGTTTGTGGCGCTTGGACAATTTGGTAATGGGCCAATTTAGATGTGGGGATTTAGAGGATGGTTAGGAGTTGGAAGTAGGTATTACCCGTGCCTACTACATTTGGCAGACGAAATGGTTTTCAGTAATGAAAAAGTCTTTGACATAATGATTGTTGAAGGTTGTGAGTTTTAAGGCTCTCACCCAAACCACAAAGCAAGCGTCTGGTTGGTGGCTCACTAATAAGTATCTCATATAATATCGAGCAACGCGAGACTTGCTTGGTAGGATAAAAGCCGAGGGTCCATAAATAGGAGACTTTATGAAATCACCCTGTAATGGTTATTGTGCTTTAAATCAACAACAAATATGTGTGGGATGTGGTATGACAAGAGGTGAAATATCTAATTGGAGGAATATGGATGAAAAAGAGAAAGAAGAAGCCGCCCTTTGTGCCGAGGATCGTCTCCGGGCCGCCAAGCTGCAAATGCGGGACTCATGTGGCGAAGATGATAAGTAATACAAAATTCAAATGTGTTTTATGTGGGGCGGTTTATAGCGATAAGGGGCAGTCTAGGGACATCAGCTAAGACATTATAAATATTTTGTGTTCAATTTCTTCTGAACCACCCCGGCTATTACGGAAGGATAGTTACCCTTAGTGTTTGAACAGAAAACTTCGACTTTCTTCAAAATTAGAGTGTATAGGGGTTGACAAAACTGCCGATATGTATATAATAGAGACATAACAACAACAACGCGAGAAAAACAATGTCAAGACTATCACAACTTACTACCCAATACATTAACGCAAGAATGAACGCTCAAGGTTGCAGCGTTCAAAAGGTTATCTCGATTATCTGGATCGAATCCTTTGAGCAAGCAGGTTATGCTGAGTACGAAGTAGGCGATAGAGTACGGGAATTACTTTCCTAATTCTTTTGGGATTAGCCTCATGAGGGGTTGACAAATCTGCCGAAGTATGTATAATAGAAGCATACAACAAACAACAACTAACAACTAAGAAAACAACTATGAAAACTTTAACTGCGAAACAAACTGAAAACATGACCCTTGCACAATTCCAAGCAGCAATGCGGGAAGGGAAGGTAGAAGTAAAGCGGGAAGGTTCACACAATCCCACTGCTGATCAGGTTACTATGGACGGGCGATTCGGGTCGAACTGATTCGGGGTGGTAACGTCAAAGGTTAGTTCTAGGTTATACTGCCGCTCTTGATCCTAGAAGCGGACGCACTACCACACACCCTGTCAATAGCAAATCCGGTTAAAATCGGATTATCCTGATAATAGTTGTAAGTCCTTTGTGGGTAACGACTTACGGCGGTCGGGGCCGCCCCGCCTGTTGTAAGTCCTTTGGTAGTAAGGGTTTACGTCAATGTTTTAGCCCATCATACCAGATCGCCAAATGGGGGGTGCGGGGCCGCCGACAGAGGGGTGGTGTAGCAAATACCGTGCCAAAGGTCGTGGCGGTTATTCTTCCCTTACAGCACTTTTGCCAATCGGGGGGGATACCCATTCTCAACAAGGATTTAGTGCAAAAGAAAACTGTCGTCATAAGTCCTTATATAACAACAACTTACATCAACTTTCAAATAAACTTTCAAATTAGTATTCTCAATAAGGAATGGGTAAAAGTTCAAAATCGTCGTAAGTCCTTATGTGGTAACGACTTGCCCTTAACCCCCTCTCATGGGGATTTCCTCTTTAGTGTAGGGACGACACAACAACGACACGATTTTTGAAACGAAAAACATGATTGAAATTTACTACTTTACAGACTCCATTCTTGAAACTTTCACCGCGACCGTTTCAAATGAGTACCTGAGCGAATTTTGCAAGGGCAAAAACATTCTTTCAATTGCAAGAATCTCAGCCTAGTGTGACCAGACGTGTCACGCCGACAGACGATAATACTAATATAAGACATTAACAACAACTCGATCAAAGGATCAAAATTATGACTACTGAAATCAAAACTGAAACCCGCTTCTACCTCTCTTTCGACGGTTGCGTTGACAAGGCTCAGTACTTCGCAACCCGCGAAGAGGCCGAAAGGTTTATCAAGGATAGTGGCCCGTCGATCTGGTATCACTGTGAGTACAGTATTAAGGTAGTGAGTAGGTAATCACAACTAATCCGATATCCAGCGGATAAATCTGGTTTTGGAAGTTTAATCGCAAGTTGTACCAAATAATCAAAACTGCGACCCCAACTAACTAACAACTAACACAATCACAAAAGAAAAAACATGACTACTAAATTTTACAACATCAAAGCAATCAGCCCGATCACTAAGCGTGAGACAACTTTCCGAGAGGTTCCCGGTTATCACTTGCGTCAAAACGATTCCGGTGAATTGTTGTTTCGGTACAATCATCACTTCGATAGCGTGGAAGTAATCACCGCCACGTTTGTACCCGAAGCACAAATGGAAGCGATGAAAAACTATTGCGACAAATCCAATCTGTAGGTGTACCATATGAAAAAAGCATTTGTATTTGATTTTGATGACACACTAGCAACAACGTGTTGTATGGTTCGCGTGGTTCGTAAAGACGGACCAAAACTTGCGTGGTCAAAGTTGACTCCAGCAGAGTATAACGATCACGATCTAGGATTTAATTGTGAGTATGATTTTTCAGAGTTCCGATCCAAGTATTTCATTCGCAACGCGAATCCTACTTTTCTAATGGCTCTTGCTCAAGAGGTTCACAATGAAGGTCATTCTGTTTTTATTCTTACTGCCCGTTCTGACGATGTGGCCGCTACTATCGTTAGCTTTCTTGCCGGTTTTAGTGTTAAACCTGTCGGCGTACACTGCGTGGGAAGCGATACCGAAAAGGTAGACATTGCCGCAGAAAAGGGTAAGGTTCTGAGAACCATTCAAGAAATGCACGATGTTGTATATTTCTATGATGACAGTAAAGAAAACTGCGATCTCGCGAAAAACGTATCAGGTGTAAAGGTGTATTTAGTATGAGTGTCAACCCCAAAAAGTTCTATTTTCTCAATATATTTATTGCTTTAATTCTTGCTGTCGTAAGTCGTTTGATAGTAAGCACTTAGGGCGGGCGGGGCGGCCCCGCTAAACGTAAGTCGTTTGGTAGTAAGGGTTTACGTCAATGTTTTAGCCCATCATACCAGATCGCCGGATGGGGGGTTCGATAACCCTTCCAGCGCGGGGAATAAAACTTTGGAAATACTTTCGGAATTAGGTACTAGTGGGGTTGACAAACGCAGCGTTTTATGGTATAATGATAAACATGAAAGAAAGAAAACAATACGACCACAAATGCGATGTTTGCGGTAAGTCGATGAAGTCGAACGAAGCTCCTCACTCTAGCTTGAAGGTTTCTCACGGTCAATGTGCCATGAACGAAGCTAAACCTAGACGCGAAAAGTTGAAGAAAAGCGGCGTTTAGTGACCAGACTTGTCACACCCTTGGACGATAATAGTAATATGAAAACAACAAAACAACTGATCGAAAAACAAATCGACTTTTTTGAGCGTATGGTGAAACAACATCCTCAAATCAAGGATCACCAAGAAAGATTGAAATACTATCAGGATTGGCTGGCAGAATTGACCTAACGTGTCACACCTATAGACGATAATACTAATATGAGAAACAACAACAACAACAAGGAAAACAAAATGGTTTTGAACGTTCAATCAAGAGATGACGAAAAGTTCGTCGCTTGGTCCGGTACTCACTCTGAGTTCAAGCGGGATTTCCCGCAGGGCTTAGACAAGCAAACCAAAAAGGGTTGGTGCTTGACTTTCGCTGTGAGTCCTCACAATCCCACCGCTGACCAAGTGACAATGGGCGGGAGGTTCGGTAATGAGTGATTTTTTATCCGGTCTCTTTACCATATTTGTCATCGGCTTAAATGCTATGGCGTTTATGTTTGGTGTCATGACAGTCGTTTACATTCTTTTACATTGGAGTTAATTATGACGTTTAAAGGTATCGTGCTGGCTAACTTGTGGTTAGCGGCTCATGGAGTTTTGTTTTACGGTGGCGCTTATCTGGTTTACACGCTTTTACACTAGGGTTAGTATTATGAGTTTTCAAGTTTTTGACGTTTGCGAAATCTGTGGCGCTGTTGCTGTGGACGGGTTCGACAACGATGCAGTGTCGCCAATGTGCGACGAGTGCCACGATGTGGAGGCAGATGACGAGTACGATGGTCAGCCCGACGAGGCTCAGGAGTGGCACGACTACGACCCCGATTGCTAATCGGCGTAAGTCCTTTGATGCCAACGGCTTAGGACGGGCGGGGCCGCCCCGCCGCACGTAAGTCCTTTGATACCAACGACTTACGTCAATCCTATCTTTTTTAAACTTTCCTTGCTGAAATTGACCTAACGTGTCACACCGATGGACGATAATAGTAATATGAGAGTGAGAAAGACAGCGGTAAAAAACTTCTTAAAACTTTCAGATTTAACCCCCTAGGGGGTTGACAAACGTAACGTTTTATGGTATAATGTTATTATGAGAAGCAGCGAGGTAAAGCACCCTAACAATGGGCCGCTCGCGTAAGTCATCTTACTGATCTTTTACAATTTGGTTAAACGCACCCAACGGTTTACAGCGAACGCTTGCCGACGTTTGGGATTTCCACAGGGGAGGCGGTAAGTCGTGCCGCCAAAATAATGGAAATAACGACCTAGAAAGTTTCCCCTTTTATTTCATTTTTAGTGGCGAAAGCCCTTGACAAACGCCGATACTTATGGTATAATGGTGATATGTTAAGCGAGTCTGCGAGGCTGACTTAAAGCTACCCGATCTCAGGAAAGCTGCTTAACTTTTGATTGCGGAAACAAATAAACAATCCGCCAAGGTAGTCGAACCTTGTAAAAAAATCGACGGGACAACTATGTTAGCAATGACAAGCGTCGTTGCAGTTCCTTGCCGACGTTGCAATGAAGTGACAGAACTCAAAGTTGACTTTGAGGGATTCACTAAGTGGCAGCAAGGCGAACTGATCCAAAACGCTCTTCCAGAGCTTAATGCGGATCAGCGTGAACTTCTTATTTCTGGTACGTGTCCAACGTGCTGGGATAAGATGTTTCCTCCTGAAGAGGAGTAGGAACTGCTAGACCGTTTCCGGTTCGCCGGTGTGGAGTTTGATTAGCTCTGTCGAAATTACTCAATAATCACAAATTTTTACATTTTACCTCTTGACAAACCGCAAGGTTTGTGGTATAATGGGAGTAACAAAACAAACAGGTTTGCGAGATATTAACTCGCAGCCCGCTTGGGGTTCCTGTCAGGGCCAGATCCGAAAGGGTATGAGCCGGAAGCAGGAATCCCAGCGACAAAACAAACACGGCTGGAAAGTTGGTCTCGTAGGATGAGACATCCGAAGTTGTGAAATTGGAAAGAACGTGGATACACGGATCTCTAATTTCTCGCCGCATTCTCAAGCGGACTTCCGAAGATGCCTACGTGTGCAGGGTTCGACTCCCTGTTCCGGTCGCCAATACAATACACAGGGTAGTACCTGTCTCGCGGTATCCGGGCGCGAGAGGATTGCAGTCCTAAAATCTGCGAGAGGAATACACCCAGCCTGCAAGCTGGTGAAAGGCTCAAAGATTCCGGTTTTTTACACTTTTGGGGTTGACAGACCTAAGTCCTTTGGTGGTAAGGGTTTACGTCGGGCGGGGCGGCCCCGTCGATCCTAAGTCCTTTGATACCAACGACTTACGACGATTGGGCAGAGCAAATACCATGCCAAGAATCTTGATCCGGCTTGTCTCTTCTGAACTAAGAAGGGCATATTTTGATAGTCAGTCAGTCAGCGAAAATTTCAAAATAAACTCAAGATACCCCCTTGACAATGACGATAATAGTAGTATAATCATGACATAACAACAACAACACTTTAAGGAAAAACGATGAACAGCTTTAACACTCAGCAGCAGATCGACGACATGTGGGAAGCGGATTTGAGGACCGAGACTTGGGAGGCGTATGTTGCCTCCATTTTCGACGACCGCACCAATGAGCAAGATGTTCGCTGGGAAAACATCTGCATGGACGTAAACAACGAATACCAAGATAATCAGCCAAAACCTTGGTAATTGACTTGACAACCTCACCCCCTTATGATATAATGATAGTATGAATTGATAACGAGAGCGGGTCTGCGAAAAGCAGATAGAGAAGGCTAAAACCCGTAAGCCGTCATGACAACTTTCAACCAACCACTTTTAGGAAATTCACATTATGAAAACTTTACAAGCAAAACCAGCCCGCAGCGTTCGCATCATCCTCAACACCTCAAACCGCGAGCGTCACCAGTGGGCGAAAATCGTGGAAGGGCGTAAAGTCCTCCATACCGGACAGCCCCTCTATATCAAGCGGGTAGCTAAAGCCAAGTTCAATTTGGACTTATCACTATAAGTGTTGTGTTGTCGCCGTAAGTCCTGACCCCGCAAGGGGTTAGGGCGAGCGGGGCGGCCCCCGGCGCCGTAAGTCCTTTGATACCAACGACTTACAACTATTTATAAAATCTTTCTACTTTGTGACCAGACGTGTCAATGGACTGGACGATAATATAAGTAAGGAGATAAAACAATGGAAATTCTAATTTGCGGTGCGGCTAGTGTGGTGATGGCTCAAGTTTTAATGATTATTTTTGAGGAAAGTAAGAAATAAGACTTGACAAACAGCAATTAACATGCTATAATAGAACTATAACAACAACAACCAAGGAAACAGAATGAAGATTAGTAATCCCGAAACTCAAGCTCTTTTTGACGCTCTCGCTCGGAACACCCGCGAAATGATAGTGGTCCCGAATAGCTGGCTCCCAAAAGAATACCACCACAATCGAGATGGTGGGCGTTCCCTGCAAGAGTTGAGCGATATGGCAACCGTCAAAATGGAAACGGAAACGCAGCACCAAAAACTCAAAAGAGAGAAATCGGAACGGGCAGAGAACTATAGAAAACAATGGGAAAATAGCGAAACCCCCCTTGACTACGATGAAGATTCTGATAAACTATACAGGAACCAACTGACGTTTGTTGGTGTGATGATAAAAACCGGAGTAATGGAGGGATTTGATGAGTAATTTTAAGGTGACAATCAACAGAGATACCGCTTGGCTTGTAACTGATAAGCGAACCGGAATATCTAGGAAATTTTTTAAGAAGTCCGATGCAGAAAACTACCTTGACGAACAAGAGAACATACAGCCCAAAACTAAGGGCCGCAAGTTTCAAGCACAAAAACGAAAAGCGGAATAACCGCCAACAACAAAAACAACAACTGAGGAAAGATAATGGATTTTGACACAGCAATGGACCCGTTGACAGAAGTTACCCTAGCGGAAGCAAAGCAGGAACTTATGAAGCATGGATTCCCGTCTTACATTGAGGGTGGTTATATCTATGCTGAGATTGAAGTTGTAATGCTTGACGGAAGTGTCCAGACTGAAGAAACTATGGTTTGCCAAGTCGTAGATGGCGAAGTGTACTCAAGTGAACTTTTACAGTGGTTAGGATACTAATGTTTAATTATTGCACTTTTGTTCGTAAAACATATCTAGAGCCTGTTGCTGAGTGGAGTCAATTTGAGAAAGTTGAATCTATTGAGTCCCAAGTAACCGTAAAGCTACCCTTTACGTTACCGCTTGATGCCAACCATGTTTTATATCCTGAATTTGTAGATTTTGCCAGAACACATTTTGCCGGATGGGTTCCGCTGGCTTTATCAGAAGAGTATGCCGATGAATGTCAACCCTAAAACTTTCTATTTTCTCAATATTTTTGTTGCTTTGATGCTAGCCGCCATAAGTCGTTTGCTGGTAAGCACTTAGGGGCGGCGGGGCGGCCCCGCCCGACGTAAACCCTTTGGTAGTAAGGACTTACAGCTATTCCTAAAAACTTTCCAGATAGACTATTGACAACGGGTGATTATAGACGATAATAGTAGTATAGCCAAGTGACTATCCCTTGCTCAGAAGGCGTTGAAGACCGGATCATGCTTGGGAAGTTGCGGGATGTCTTATCTTATCTTTTAAGACTCAACTATAATGGCATAGTCAGCGAAAAACACAAAATAAATTAAAGAACAACCCTTGACAATGACGATATATATAGTATAATCAAAGCATAACAAGGACGAACAAATGAGAGAAGCACTACTTTTGATCTTGGTATTTATATTCGGGTGTATCCTGTTCGGATGCAGACAGCCCGCAAGGAATTACAAGATCGCAACCGGCTCGCCTGACATTTGGGCAGCGGAACCTAAGCAAAAATTGGAGTTCACAGTAGAATGGCGACAGTAAAAGAATC
>Ga0209709_10002570_pt1 | contig 15690 bp, 17 predicted proteins | sample ArcticOcean_MG_C_2_FD_187435 | JGI IMG/M metagenome (GOLD analysis project Ga0209709, IMG submission 187435) | Marine microbial communities from western Arctic Ocean - ArcticOcean_MG_CB4_136 (SPAdes) (version 2) | ecosystem: Environmental > Aquatic > Marine > Oceanic | place: Arctic Ocean... | reverse complement strand
ATAAATCTAAATAATAGATTAAAGATCATTGATCTAGAGCTATTGGACTTTGATTACAAAAATAATGATAAAATTAAAAACAAGTTTAATATAAAGAAAGACAAAAAAAACTATAAGATTACTGGAGAAAGTTTTGATGCAACAAAATTAATTGATAATATCTTGAATGGTGAAGATAATGGAAAAACTGGATCTATATTTAATAATCTAAATTCAAGTCTAGAACTTAAGATTAACAAAACTTTTTTAGACAGTTCTACATTTGTTAATAATTTAAATGGTAATTTATATTTTAAGGGAAACGAAATATATAAATTAAATTTAGATTCTACATTCTCTAACAATAAAAAATTAACCATGTCTATTAATACAACTGAAAATGAAGAAAAAATTACTACACTGTTTTCAAACTATCCAAAACCAATAGTTAAACAATATAAATTTATTAAGGGTTTTGAAGGAGGAACTTTGGATTTTTACTCTATAAAAAAAAAAAATATTTCAAATTCTGTCCTGAAAATTGATAATTTTAAAGTTCAAGAAGTGCCTGTATTAGCCAAGCTATTGACCCTTGCATCATTACAAGGAATTGCTGATTTATTAACGGGTGAGGGGATAAGATTTACTGATTTTGAAATGAAATTCTCAAATAAAAATGATTTGATGAGTATAGATGAAATGTATGCAATTGGTCCTGCTATTTCAGTCTTGATGGATGGATATATTGAGACTAAAAAATTAATAAGCTTAAGAGGGACACTGGTACCAGCAACTACTATAAACAAGTCAATAGCTTCAATTCCTTTGATTGGCAAAATACTTGTTGGAAAAAAAACAGGCGAGGGTGTTTTTGGAGTTAGCTTTAAGATTAAGGGTCCGCCAAAAGATTTAAAAACTACTGTAAATCCAGTTAAAACTTTAACTCCTAGATTTATAACTAGAACTTTAGAAAAAATTAAAAAAAACTAGCATAATTCAACCTTGATATGTCTTTTTTTTCCTAGAGATAACTTAATATAATTATCTTTAAATAGATCCTTTGTAATAATTAATTTTTCATCGACAACTGCTTGATTGTTAATTCTAACACCATTGCCGTTAACCAGTCTTCTAATTTCACTTTTAGAATTTTCTAATTTAGATAAAATAATTAGTTCCATAATATTTAAACCTTTGCTTAATTGATTTTTATTAACTGAAACTGATGGCAATTCTGATCCTAATGAATTTTGAGAAAAAGTTTTCTTTGCAGTTTCTTCACTTGCTTTAGCCTCTTTTTCTCCATGAAGCATAATAGTAGCTTCATTAGCTAGAGTAATCTTTAATTGATTAATATCTTTATTCTTAATACTTTCAATTTCATCAACACTTAAGTCTGTAAAAATTTTAAGAAATTTTAAAACATCTCTATCATCTATATTTCTCCAAAATTGCCAATAATCATAAGGAGAAAGAGATTTTTTATCCAACCAGACAGCACCGGATTCTGTTTTACCCATTTTGGCACCAGATGCCAAAGTTATTAATGGAGTGGTTAAACCATAAGCTTGCTTATTAGAATGTCTTTTTATTAGATCAACTCCATTAACAATATTTCCCCATTGATCAGATCCACCCATTTGTAAAACACATTTTTCTTTTTTATTTAATTCTAAAAAATCATAAGCTTGTAGGATCATATAATTAAATTCCATATAGCTTAAAGATTGTTCTCTTTCCAATCTAGTTTTAACGCTATCAAAACTTAACATTTTATTAATTGTAAAGTGTTTTCCAATATCCCTTAAAAAAGAAATATAGTTCAAATTTTTAAGCCAAGAAAAGTTATTTACAAAAATTGGTTTAGTTTTTGGATCTTCAATATTTAAAAAAATTTTTAATATTTTTTCTATATTTTTAATATTTTTTTCTATTTCTTCTTCACTTAAGATAGTTCGTGTTTTGTCTTTGCCTGAAGGGTCGCCAATTCTAGTAGTACCACCTCCTAATAATACTATAGGTCTATGCCCATGTTTTTGAAGTAGTCTTAAACACATTATTTGAAGCAAGCTACCTACGTGAAGACTCTCAGCAGTACAATCAAAACCTATATAGCCATTGATTTTTTCTTTATCCAATAGTTGAGATAATTCGTCTTCACCAGTACACTGATAGAAAAACCCCCTATCTTTAAATTCTTTTAAAAATTTATTCATAAGTATATGCTCCTACAATATACAAATTTTTATAAAAAAAAATAAGAATGGAAAAAATTTATACAGCCTTGGGATTAATGAGTGGTACATCAATGGATGGCGTTGATGCTTCAATTATTAAAACAGATGGAAAATCTAAATATAAGCCAATTTTAGACAAATATTTTAAATACCCAGAAAGCATTTATAATAATCTAACGAAACTTGGAGATAACATAAAAATCTCAAAAGATTTAAAAAAACACCAAAAAGAAATAAAATCTATTGAAAAAGATATAACTATTTTTCATGCAGAATTAACAAATAAGATTCTTAAAAAAACGAAACAAAATGTAGATTTTATAGGATTTCATGGACAAACTATTTTTCATAATGCAAAAAAAAAAATTACTAAACAGATAGGAGATGGAAAGCTTCTTTCAAAACTTACCAAAAAAAAAGTTGTTTATGATTTTAGACAAAATGATTTAAAAAATGGAGGAGAAGGTGCGCCCTTAACACCAATTTTTCATAAACTTATTATTGAAAAAAAAAAAATAAAACTCCCGGTAATTATTATTAATTTAGGAGGAATAGCTAATTATACTTTTATTTGGCAGGATAAAGAAATAACTCCACAAAATCATTTATTGAGTGCGGATACAGGACCAGGAAATTGTTTGATAGATCGTTGGATAAGAAAAAAAACAGATATGCCCTATGATGAAAAAGGAAAAATAGCCAAATTAGGAAATATAAATAAAGAAACTATTGGTAAACTTTTAAATAAACATCCTTTTAAGAAGTCATATGATATAAAAGATTTTAACTTAATATTGTTAAAAAAATTATCTCTAAAAGATGGTGCTGCAACTTTAATTGAGTATACAGCAGACTCTATAATAGAAAGTATTTTAGATTTTTTAGAAGATGCTCAATGGTATAAAACAATAAATATTTTTTTATGTGGGGGGGGAAGAAAAAATAATTTTTTAGTTAGTAGAATTAAAAAAAAAACAGTAACCAATAAAACAAATAGGCCAGTAAAATTAATTGATAGTTTGGGTATTGATGGAGATTTTGTGGAGTCCCAAGCTTTTGGTTATCTTGCTATAAGATCTTATTTGGGATTGCCAATTTCATTTCCAGAAACCACAGGGTGTATAAAGCCTTGTACTGGTGGGGTGATAGTTAAAAATTATTAAAATAAAGCAGATTCTTTTTTAATATACTTATCTACATTCTTTATAAGACTATCTTCAGATTTAGAAAAAAAATGATTTGCATCAGGAATTGCCTGAAAATCAACTTTAATACCTTTTTGAGCACTCAATCTTTTGTCAAGTTCTATAATAGCTTCTAACGGAACTAATTCATCTTTTTTTCCATAAATCATCAAACCTGATGTTGGGCAAGGTGAAAGAAATGAAAAATCATAAACATTAGGTTGGGGAGAAATTGCTATAAATCTATTTATTTCTGGCCTTCTCATAAGTAGTTGCATTGCAATTAAAGATCCAAAAGAGAATCCTGCAACCCAACATTGTGAATTATCAAAATTTTCTCTTTCAATCCAATCTAAAGCTGCCGCCGCATCTGCAAGTTCACCTTGACCGTTATCAAATTCTCCATCACTTTTTCCAACACCCCTAAAGTTTACCCTGCAAACAGAAAAATCATTTTCCATAAAGGCATGAAAAGTATCTACAACTATTTTATTATTCATTGTACCTCCATATTGAGGATGAGGTTGTAATACTAGTGCAATTGGAGATGTATTTTTATTACTTTTAAAATATTTAGCCTCAAGTCTTCCAGCAGGTCCAGGTATAAAAATTTCAGCTATTTTATTATCCATAATTGTTATTGATTATTATTCTCAAAAAAAAACTAGATCTATCATAACTAGGCGACAATATGTTAACTTTTTTATTTAATGAATACTTGACTAGTTTAGTCAGGTATGTATAAAAAGCCTTCCAATCAAGGGTAAATATGAAATTAACATCAAAAGGAAGATATGCCGTTATGGCACTAGCTGATTTAGCTAAATTTAATAGCACAAATCCAGTATCACTAAGAGATATATCCTTGAGACAAGGAATATCATTAGACTTTTTAGAGCAAATATTTTCAAAACTAAAAAAAAATAACATAGTTAAAAGTATAAGAGGTACAAACGGAGGATATATTTTAAATAAAGGTCCTGAAGAAATAAAACTTGCCAATATATTAAATGCAGTGAATGAAGAGGTTAAGACTGTTCAGTGTAAAAAAGAGTCAAAAAAAGGTTGTAATGGTAAAGCTTCAAAATGTATTACACATAATTTATGGGATGAACTTGAAATTCATATTAATAATTTTTTTGAGAAAAAAAATTTAAAAGATCTTATAAGCAACACATTAGAAAGTAGAAATTAAAATGGACGCTAGAGAAAAAGAAATAGAAAAATTAAAAGATTATAAATATGGCTTTTCAACTGATATTGAAAATACAAGAGCTCCAAAAGGATTAAATGAAGAAGTTATTAAATTTATTTCAAATATAAAAAAAGAACCTAAATGGATGCTTGATTGGAGGCTAAAAGCATTTGAAAGATTAAAGCAATTAAAAGAACCCAATTGGCAAAAACCAAAATATCCTAAAATAGATTACCAAGATCTTTATTATTACTCTGCGCCAAAAAGTATGGATGACAAACCTAAAAGTTTAGATGAATTAGATCCAAAGTTACTTGAAACATATAAAAAACTAGGGATACCACTACAAGAACAGGCAAGATTAAACGGCATAGCTGTAGATGCCGTATTTGATTCAGTGTCAGTAGCAACAACCTTTAAAGGAGAGTTGAATAAAAAAGGAATAATTTTTTGCTCAATGTCTGAAGCAATTCGAGAACATTCTGAACTTGTAAAAAAATATTTAGGATCAGTAATTCCTTTATCAGATCATTATTTTGCAACATTAAATTCTGCGGTATTTACAGATGGTTCATTTGTCTACATTCCAGAGGGTGTCAGATGTCCAATGGAGTTATCAACTTATTTTAGAATTAACGCCACAGAGACTGGACAATTTGAAAGAACATTAATTATTGCTGACAAAGGAAGTTATGTCAGTTATTTGGAAGGCTGCACGGCACCAATGAGAGATGAAAATCAATTACATGCTGCTAATGTAGAATTAATTGCACTAGATGATGCTGAAATTAAATATTCAACAGTTCAAAATTGGTACCCTGGAGACAAAGATGGCGTAGGAGGTATTTATAATTTTGTTACCAAGAGAGGACTGTGTAAGGGAAAAAATTCAAAAATTTCATGGACACAAGTTGAGACAGGTTCAGCAATTACATGGAAGTATCCAAGTTGCATTCTAAAAGGAGATAATTCTGTTGGAGAATTTTACTCAATAGCAATCACGAATAATCATCAGAAAGCAGACACTGGCACAAAGATGATTCATCTTGGAAAAAATACAAAAAGTAAAATAATTTCCAAAGGTATATCGGCTGGTTTTGCTGATAATACATACAGAGGTTTAGTAGATATCGCTAAAAATGCTGATAATGCTAGAAACTTTACTCAATGTGACTCATTGTTGATGGGGAATAAATGTGGTGCGCATACAGTGCCTTATATAAAAAATAAAAACTCTAGTTCAAATATAGAACATGAGGCTACCACTTCAAAAATTAGTGAAGATCAATTATTTTACTGTAATCAAAGGGGCTTAAATCAAGAAGAGGCTGTTAGTTTAATTGTTAATGGTTTTTGTAAAGAAGTGTTACAGCAGCTGCCAATGGAATTTGCTGTAGAGGCGCAAAAATTAGTAGGCATTAGTTTAGAAGGAAGTGTTGGGTAAATGTTAAAAATTAAAAATCTTAAAGCAAAAATAGATAATAAAGAAATACTAAAAGGACTAAATTTAGAAATTAAGCCAGGGGAAGTACATGCAATTATGGGACCTAATGGATCTGGTAAAAGTACACTGTCTAACGTTCTTTCTGGAAAAAAAGGTTACACAGTAAGTGGAGATGTTACATATCTAAATGAAAATTTACTAGATTTAGAGATTGAAGAGAGAGCGCACAAGGGAATATTTTTAGCATTTCAATACCCTTTAGAAATTTCAGGTGTTAATACTAATATCTTTTTAAAAACATCTTTAAATGCAATTAAAAAAGCAAAAGGTGAAAAGGAATTAGATGCAATCGAATTTTTAAAATTAATTAAACAAAAAGCCTCTGAGTTAAAATTTGATGAAAAAATTTTAAGCAGACAGTTAAATGTTGGTTTTTCTGGTGGTGAAAAAAAAAAGAATGAAATTTTACAAATGTCAATTTTAAAACCCATCTTATCCATTTTAGATGAAACAGACTCCGGTCTTGATATTGATGCTTTAAAAATAGTTTCAGAGGGTGTTAATGCATTAAGAAGTAAAGAAAGTTCTTTTTTAATTATTACTCATTATCAAAGATTATTAGAATACATAAAACCAGACTTTGTGCATGTTTTAATTAATGGACAAATAGTTAAATCGGGTGGATCAGAACTTGCATTAGAACTTGAAAATAAAGGATACGAAAGTTTAAGTTAGAATATGGAACAACTAAAAGTAGATTTTGATAAAGTTATAGAAAGTTTAAAACTGTCTGAGGAAAGTATAAATTCTAGAAAAAAAAATTTTAGTCAGTTTGTGGAAAATGGTTTTCCAAATAAAAGAGTGGAAGATTGGAAATTTTCAGATTTGAATAAAATAATTTCTTCTAATATTGAAAATTTACGTTTCCATACTGAATTAGAACCATGTGAGATTGATGAAGCCATCTTCATTGATAAATTTTCACACAATAAGATAATTTTTCTTAATGGAGTAATTTCAAAAGTTGATTTTAGCTTTGAAGATGACACTAAAGTTTTGATAACAAGAGATTTAAATCAAAATAAAAATTCTAAAGAAGTTAATCCATTAGTTTCATTGAATAATGCTCTTATTGCTAGTTATATTGGAGTAACGGTTAAAGAGAACTACTCATTGAGTAAGCCATTAATTATATACAATATTACAACCAAAGAACTTAAGTCAACAGTTATCAATTTAAAAACAGATATTTTTCTTGAAAAAAACAGCAGTTTGAAACTTATAAATTTGTTTGATGACAATTCTGAAAATAATTTTATAAATATAGTTCAAAATTTTGATATTGCACAAGAGGGTATTCTTAAAAATTATAAAATTGATCATAAAAAAAATTCCAATATTAAATACGTCTATAATAATATTAATTTAGAAAAAAATAGTATTTCAGAAAACTTTATCTTTTCGACTGGGTCTAAATTTATAAAAAATGAAATTAATTGTAATTTAAATGATAAATATAGTTCAGCATTTATTAACGGAATAATAAATTTAACAAATTCACAACATCATGAAATTAAAACTAATATTAATCATCTAGCCGAAAACACAAAAAGCTATCAATTAATAAAAAGTGTTTTAAATGACAATGCAAAAGGCATTTATCAAGGTAAAATTTATGTAGATTCAAAAGCTCAAAAAACAGATGGTTATCAACTTAGTAAAGCTCTACTATTAAGTGAGAATACTGAATTTGATGGAAAACCAGAACTTGAGATTTATGCAGATGATGTAAAATGTTCTCATGGAGCTACATCTGGAAATTTAGATGAAGATGCAATATTTTATTTGATGTCTCGTGGCTTGAGCAACCAACAATCAAAAGAATTATTAATCAATGGTTTTTTATTGGACGCAGTAGAAAAAATTACAGATATAGAAATTAAAGATTTAATCAAAAACATGATAGGAATTGCAGAATGAGTATATCAAACATAAAAAAGGAATTTCCAATATTCAACAAAAAGATTCACAATAATGATCTTGTATATCTTGATAGTGCTAACTCATCTCAAAAACCACAATCTGTAATCGATAGAGTAAATGAATTTTACACTAATGAATTTTCAAATACAGGTAGAAGCGTTCATTACTTAGCTGTTGCAGCAACTAATCTTTATGAAAATACAAGATCTTCTGTTCAAAAATATATTAATGCTAAAGATAAAAATGAAATTGTATTTACTAAAGGTGCAACTGAAGCAATTAACCTTGTGGCTAATACATTTGGCCAAAAGTATTTACAGCAAGGAGATGAAATTCTAATAACTGAACTTGAACATCATTCTAATTATGTGCCATGGCACTTTTTAAGACAATCAAAAGGGGTTAAAATTGAATTTGCAGAAATCAATGATGATGGTGAAATTACTCTTGAAAGTATTGAAAAAAAAATTAATTCAAAAACAAAATTAATTGCTATTACTCATTTATCTAATGTAACTGGAGCTGTTTTACCAGTTAAAGAAATAACAGAATTAGCTCATTCAAAAGGTATTGCAGTTTTGGTTGATGGTTGTCAGGGAGCCCCTCATTTAAAGTTAGATATGCAAGATATCGACTGTGATTTTTATGCTATCTCATGTCATAAAATGTATGGACCAACTGGCCTTGGAGTGCTTTATGCTAAAAAAAAATGGTTAGAACAATTACCCCCTTATCAAGGTGGTGGTGGTATGATTAATGACGTTAAAAAAGACAGTATTACTTATGGTGATTTGCCTAACAAGTATGAAGCAGGAACAATGGCAACAGCACAAGTTATCGCTTTCGATCAATCTATAAAATTTTTAGAAAAAGTTGGAATAGAAAGCATGATCAAACACGAACAAGAATTAATTGAGTATGGGCAAGAAATCTTAAAAAGAAACAATTCTGTTAAATTAATAGGTAATCCTAAAAATAGAGCTGCAGTTTTATCTTTTACAATAGAAGGTGTGCATCCGCACGACATAGCCACTATATTGGATGAAGACGGCGTTGCTATAAGAGCTGGACACCACTGCTGTCAAATTTTACATGATAAATTAGGAATTTCAGCAAGCGCACGTGCTTCTTTAGGCGTTTACAATACAAAGGAAGACCTAGACCAACTTAATAGCTCAATAAATAACTGTAAAAAAATTTTTGATTTATAATGAATATTAAAGAACTTTATCAAGAAATTATTTTAGAACATGGAAAAAATCCACGCAATCTAAGAAAGACGGAAAATTTTAACAAAGATGCAAAAGGTAACAATCCTCTATGTGGTGACAATGTTCATATATTTCTAAAATTGGATGAAGACAAAAAAGTACAAGATGTTTCGTTTGAGGGAAGTGGATGTGCAATTTCAATGGCATCAGCATCAATCATGACTGATTTAATGAAGGGAAAAGAAGAAGTTCAAGTCAAAGAAATTGTAAATGATTTTTTGGGGATGATTAAAGAAAACCCTGAATTAAAATCAAAAAATTTGCAAGAAGATGAAAAAACTAAACTTATGTGTTTGTCAGGAGTAAAACAGTACCCAATGAGAGTTAAATGTGCGACTTTATCATGGCATACTCTAATTTCTGCAATTGATAATAGCCAAGAAGAAATCAACACTGAAAACTAAATTAAATATGGATTTAAAAAAAGAAATAATTGAAGAAATCAGAAAAATTTACGATCCTGAAATACCAGTTAATATTTATGAACTTGGTTTAATTTATGATGTTAAGATTGAAAATGACAATATAGCCAAAATTATAATGACATTAACATCACCCAATTGTCCAGTTGCAGAAAGTTTACCACAAGAAGTAAAAGATAGTGCCATGCAAGTTGAAGGTATAGAAAGAGTTGATCTTGATTTAGTTTTTGAACCACCTTGGAATAAAGATATGATGTCGGAAGCTGCAAAATTGGAGCTAAATTTATAATGAATCATATCATCAAATTAAGTGATAATGCTGCCAGTCGAATTAAAGAAATTATGGCTGGAGTTGAATCTAATTCTGTTGGAGTAAGAATAGCAGTTAAGACTGGAGGGTGTGCGGGCATGTCTTATGTTATGGAATATGCTAAAAAAATTAATCCAAATGATGAAGTTATTGAGGAAAAAGGTGTTAAAGTTTTTGTAGATGCTGCTGCTGTAATGTATCTACTAGGAACAGAAATGGATTATAAAAAAGAAGAGTTTTCATCATCCTTTGTATTCAATAATCCCAATGAAACTGAGCGATGTGGCTGTGGAGAGTCATTCAAGGTTTAATCTCTATTTTAAACATATCAGTATTGCAAAATATGCATATCTATTGTAAAAAGTACTTATGAATAAATTTGAATTTAAAAATCTTGTTAAGAGTTTAGAAAAATCTTTAAAAGAAAGATCTTTTTTTAAAAACCTTCGTAAAGAAGTAAACACTGGTGCAAATGGCACTCAGGACTATGTTGTTAAAAAAGGAATTAATAAAAACACTGTTGCTACAACTAAACAGTAATTATTTCTAACTGCTATAATACATCTCAAATTCCACAGGATGAGGAGCATGTTCAAATTTGTGTATCTCTTCAAACTTTAAAGCAATATAAGCATCAATTTGATCATCTGTAAAAACACCACCTTGAGTTAGAAAATCTCTATCTTTATCTAAACTTTCCATCGCCTCTCTCAAAGACCCACAAACAGTAGGAATGTTTTTTACTGCTTCTGGAGGAAGGTCATAAAGATCTTCATCAAAAGATTTTCCTGGATTAATTTTCTTTTTTATTCCATCGAGACCAGCCATAAGCATTGCCGCAAAAGTTAAGTAGGGGTTGCCAGCAGCATCAGGAAATCTTATTTCACATCTTGCACCATTTTTACTTAATGAGATTGGAATACGACATGAGGCTGATCTATTTCTTGCTGAGTAAGCGAGCAGAACTGGTGCTTCAAACCCTGGAATTAATCTTTTATAACTATTTGTTGTAGAATTTGCAAAAGCATTAATTGCTTTTGCATGTTTTAAAATACCCCCAATATAATGTAGTGCAGTTTCTGATAGACCAGCATAAGCACTTCCAGAAAAAATAGGTGTTTTACCTTTCCATATAGATTGATGAATATGCATTCCTGAGCCATTATCACCAGCAACTGGTTTAGGCATGAATGTTGCGGTTTTGCCAAACGAATGAGTGACCATTTGAACCACATATTTATATAATTGAACATTATCAGCTTGATCAACTAAAGTTCCAAAATACATACCAAGCTCATGTTGACTTGGTGCCACTTCATGGTGATGCTTTTCAACTTTAATGCCAACTTCTTTTAAGCTTTTTAAATATTCACTTCTCATATCTTGTTCACTGTCAACTGGAGGAACTGGAAAGTATCCACCTTTAACCGGAGGTCTGTGTCCCATATTACCATTAGCATATTCTGTACCTGAATTATAAGGACCTTCTTTACTGTCGATTTTAAAACCAGTATTGTTTGGATCGTTATTAATTCTAACATCATCGAATACAAAAAATTCGGGCTCAGGACCAAAGAAAGCTTTATCACCAACACCAGATTTTTTTAAATATTCTTCAGCTTTTTTTGCTATCCCTCTTGGGTCTCTTTCATAAGATGTTCTTTTAACGGCATCTAAAATATCACAAAAAAGAACTAGAGTATTATGAGAAGTAAAAGGATCCATAAACATTCTACTAGTATCTGGTTTTAAAATCATGTCAGACTCATTGATGGCTTTCCAACCAGCTATTGAAGAACCATCAAAAAAAACACCATCATTAATCATCTCTTCATTAAAAATAGTTTCATCCATAGTAAGATGCTGCAACTTTCCTCTCGGATCTGTAAACCTAAGATCAATAAATTCAGCTTCCTTTTCTTTTATGAATTTTAAAACGTTTTTAGCACTCATGTTTTCTCCCTTAGTAAATTTTATCAATATCTAATAACAAAAAAGTATTGATTAATATTGCTTATTTAATAAATATCACCTATGCATTTTTTACATACGTATTAAACTGTTAATATTAAAATTATCAATCAATTGTTAGTTGAATTATGAGTTTATTAGACAAAGAGACAGTTAAAAGAGCCGAAAAAGCACTTAAGAATTTTGATAAATCTTTAAGTGTGATTGTCTTAGATAAATCGGCACACACAGCCCACGATGCAGCATCATCTTTAAGTTGTGAGGTTGGAGCAATAGTTAAAAGTTTACTATTTAGAACTGAAGACTCATTTATTTTATCCTTAGTTGCTGGAGACAAAAGATGCTCTTTAAATAAGTTAAAAAAGATAACCAATAAAAAAGATATTTCTATGGCAACACCTGAGGATGTTAAAAACCAAACTGGTTATACAATAGGTGGTGTTTCACCAGTGGGACACCTAAAGTTAGTAAAAATTTTAATAGACAATTCATTAGAAAGATTTATTGATCTATACGCAGCTGCAGGACACTCAAATTGTGTTTTTAAAATAAATTTTAAAAATCTTCAAAAAATTACAAATGGAGAGATTAAAGAATTAATAGAATGAAACAGCCTAAGATAATTGACTATATATTGTTGACCTTTTTAGCTTTAATTTGGTCTTCGGCCTTTTTCAATATTAAGATTGCAACGTTTTCTTATGGCCCAATAACTATTGCCCTTGGAAGGGTATTTTTTGGTGCCATTCCGGTATTATTATTATGCTTATACAAAAAAATAAAAATTGAGGCTTTTTCTAAAGATTGGCACTGGTTTGCAATGATAGGATTTATTAATTTAGTTATACCATTTTTTTTAATAAGCTATGGCGTAAAGTCCGTACAGAGTAATTTAGCTGCAATATTGATGTCTACTACTCCTTTAAGCTCAACAATACTGGGACATTTTTTTACAAAAAATGAAAAGTTTAACTTTATAAAAACATTTGGAATTTTGATTGGATTTTCAGGAATTATTTATTTATTTTCAGATAACTTATTGATTAATGATAATAACTTTATTTCAGCTTTAGCAATTTTACTGGGATCAACTTGCTACGTGATTGGTGGAGTTTTGACTTTAAAGATTAGTAAAAAGAAAAATGAAAACGTAACAGGGTCAATTTTGATATGGGCTATTATAATTTTAATACCATTAGCTAGCTTTATTGAACAACCATGGAATCTTAAACCTAACATTAGTTCAACAATTTCTTTAATATATTTAGGAATGGTTTCAACAGGCTTAGCTTGGCTTTTAAGATTTAGAATTTTAAAAAATAATGGTTTAATATTTCAATCACAAGTTTCATACTTAATACCAATATTTGGTATAATTCTAGGTTTTATTTTTTTAGAAGAGCTGATAACTCCCAAAATTATAGTTTCTTTAGCTGCTGTATTGGTAGGACTCTATTTTGTAAAAAAAGCAAATTTTAAATAAGTGGAATGAATGATAATTATACGAATCTTAAAGAAGAAGATTTAAAAAATTTTAACAATTTTTGTGAAGAGTGTAAAAAAGAAGATCAAAGCGTTTCTCAAAACTTAATTTTAACAGGATTTAAAATTTGCAATTCTTGTAAGACTTCAAAAACTATTTTTCCAATTTAACTAATTGTGCTTATTGGCATTGAACTAATTTTACTTGCTATAAATGATATAAAAGTAATTAATATTACAAGAAAAGATAAAAAAATAATGCCAAAAGATTTAAAGTTTGATTTTAAATTTAAAATTTGTTTTGTTGAAATTATTAGTCCCGCAAATATCCAAAATTGAGTTAAAAATATTATTGGAATCATTAACTCTGGTGTAACAATAAAAAATCTGAAAATTCCTGGCACATGTGCAAAACCAACTCCAATTAATATTTTTTTAAAAGGTGTTTTAATTTCTTTATCAGGAAAAATTTTTACACCAATAACGTAAATTAAAATTGACCATACCAGCCAATTAATTAACTGGGTTAAACCAGACAATGCTATAGGAGTCTCTATTATCGTATTAAGAGCAACAGCGCCTGCAATACCAGTTAATATCATTATTAAACCCGCAAAGTATATTGCAGCTTCACCAAAATTTTTATTATCTTTGTAAAGTGTTTTGTCTAATTTTATAGATCTAGCAATTATACTTAAAAATTCACCAAACATTATTTATTTTTTTTACTTTTTTTTTGCGCTTTATAAGAAACTAGCAGTGGAAAGAGTACTAAAGCAATTATAATTATTATGCAAATTACTATTAGGAAACTTTTAGTCATTATTTATGGGGGAGTTTTACCCCCCCCCAAATTTAATTTAACCTTTTACAACTTCTCTTGTATTTGCGTTAAAAGATTCTTTAAAAGGAATATCTACTACTACAGCATCTACTGGTGTCCCTGGAGTATCAGAATATTCTGCGGGTAAATGAACTTTATATTTAGTTCCAATTTTACCTTTGGGAAAGCCATTAGCATTCAATGTTCCATCAAATGGCACATATCCCATAGCAATATTCTGTTTTTTTTCTGGGTGATACCAAGGAGAAGTGATAAATCCAACAGGATCTCCACTGTTCTCTGGTGAAATCAACCAAAAATCAGGAGCATACTCTTCGATAGGTTTTCCACCTAACTCAATCCCAACTAATTGCAGCTTGTAAGGTTTCCCCCCTGCTTTGATTTCAGCTCCCATTTTTTCTAGTGCAGCTTTACCAACATAGTCAGCTTTCTTATTCCATTCACCTTTACCAGATAATGAAACTTGATAGCCTAGATTACACTGAAAAGGATTGTGTTGTTGATCCATATCTTGTCCCCAAGAGAGAATTCCTGCTTGAATTCTCCTATGGTGAGCAGGTGCAATAACCATTAGGCTGTGTTTTTTACCCGCTGCCAGAACTGCATTCCACATATCATCAGCATATTTAGTTGCTTCTCTTAAATAAATCTCATAACCAGCCTCACCTGAGAAACCAGATTGTGAAATTACACAACTTCTTCCACCAACTTTAACTTCAGCTAAACCATAGAAAGGCATATTATCAAAATCAACTTGATCTCCACAAAGGTCTTTCATTAAAGCTTTTGATTTAGGGCCTTGAATTTGTACTGGACAAACATCGATTTCTTCAACAGTACAATTAAATCTTCCATCAGCATTGACACCTTGAAGGTACATACCAATATCAGAGTCTGATAATGAAAACCAAAACTCATCTTTTGAAATTCTAAGAAGAATTGGATCATTTAAAACACCACCGTAAGCATTACATAAAATTACATAACGTGCTCTCATTGGTGAGATTTTAGTTGCATCTCTAGTTATTACATAGTCTGTAAACTTTTCTGCATCTGGACCTTTAACTCTAATTTGTCTTTCAACAGCAACATTCCACATAGTAACGTGATTAACAATTGCATCATATTCAACCATCGCGCCACCATCTTCAGGTTTTACGTAACCTCTTGGGTGATAAATACGATTGTAAACAGTTGCTCTCCAACAACCAGCTTCCATTGATAGATGCCAGTATGGAGACTTTCTTACTCTTGTTGAAATTAACATTTCAACTTTTGTAGGACCACTTTGTCTTAAGTTATATGGTACTTCACGATCTGATTGATCAACTGAAGTCACATGCTTTAGTTTAGTATAGTCAAATTCAT